>JAEEGF011731441.1_pt1 | contig 234085 bp, 209 predicted proteins | sample 9134171 | NCBI WGS metagenome assembly JAEEGF01 (sample SAMN16246542, study PRJNA631951) | gut metagenome | biome: gut microbiome; feature: rumen; material: AP-attached | host: Bos | place: Iran: Karaj | collected 2018-10 | reverse complement strand
TTTACGGGAATGCTTTCTACATCCAAATTCAATAAAGAAAGAATGCGGGACAGCGCATTAAAGGGCTTTACCAATGCAACGGATGTTGCCGATTATCTTGTTAAGAACGGCATGCCCTTCAGAGATGCCCATCGCGTATCGGGAGAAATAGTACTTAAATGTCTTTCCGAAAATAAAGCCATCGAAGATCTTAAGCTTGATGAGCTGAAGGAGTTTTCCGAACTCTTCAAGGAAGATATATATGAAGCAATAAGCCTTGAAACATGCGTAAATAAGAGAGTCACCATCGGCGGCCCCGGTAAAGAAGCAATGTCTCAGGTGATTAAATTGGAAAAACAATACCTGTCGGAAGACTGGTTAGATAAATTGGAGGAAGTTTAATATGGAACAGAAATTAAAAGTAGGTATTCTTGGCGGAACGGGTATGGTAGGTCAGAGATTTATCTCTCTTCTTGAAAATCATCCCTGGTTTGAAGTAACAACAATCGCAGCAAGCCCCAGAAGTGCCGGAAAGACCTATGAAGAAGCTGTTGACGGCAGATGGAAAATGGATACTCCCATGCCAGAAGCTGTTAAGAAAATCGTTGTAAAGGACGTAACTGACGTAGCCAATGTTGCTAAGGATGTTGATTTCGTATTCAGCGCCGTTGATATGACAAAAGAAGAGATCAAGGCTATCGAAGAAGAATATGCAAAGACAGAAACTCCCGTCGTTTCCAACAACTCAGCTCACAGATGGACTGTTGATGTTCCCATGATCGTGCCCGAAATCAATTCAGCTCATACTGCACTTATCGAGACTCAGAAAAAGAGACTCGGAACAAAGAGAGGATTTATTGCAGTTAAGCCCAACTGTTCGATCCAGAGCTATGCACCCTGTTTATGGGCATGGAGTGAATTCGAACCTTACGAAGTTGTCGTTTCCACATACCAGGCTATTTCCGGTGCCGGCAAGACCTTCAAGGATTGGCCTGAAATGGTAGAAAATGTAATTCCCTATATCGGTGGCGAAGAAGAAAAGAGTGAACTTGAACCTTTAAGAGTATTGGGCACTCTTGAAAACGGAGAGATCGTTAAAAAGAAAGATCTTGTGATCGATGCTCAGTGTATCAGAGTTCCCGTATTAAACGGTCACACAGCTTCCGTATTTGTAAAATTCAGAAAGAAACCCACTAAGGAACAGCTTATTGAAAAGTTGAGAGCTGCAAAGGGAGCTCCTCAGGAATTAAATTTGCCTTCTGCACCAAAAAATTTCATTCAATATCTTGAAGAAGACAACCGTCCTCAGGTAAAATTAGATGTGAATTATGAAAATGGAATGGGTATTTCCGTAGGCAGACTCAGAGAAGATTCCCTCTATGATTTCAAGTTTGTCGGACTTTCTCATAATACAGTTCGTGGTGCTGCAGGCGGTGCCGTGTTATGTGCAGAGCTTCTTAAGGCTCAGGGCTATATAACTAAAAAATAATACATGGGTTGGGGGACCTTATGTAAGAAGAAGGTTTTTTATGGATGATTTGCGTTATCAGATTGATTTACTCACGGCATTAAATCAAAAGCTGAACAATAACGAGAGAATGTATAAACTGATATGCGAAACCTCCAAGCGAGCTTTTATTTATATCAATTATATAAATAATACCGTTAAAATGGTGGGCAAGTGGGAGGACTATATCGATTTTCGTATCGACGAGGCGGCTGAAATAACCCGCCTTCTTGATATATTTACGGAAAAAGAACGCGGAGAGATAAGAAGGCTTCTTTTTATCGAAAAAGAAGGAAAGGACGAACAGTCCTACGAAGCAGAGCTCAGGGACGAAAAGACCTGGGTAAAGCTCAGAGTTAATATTTATCGTGATGAATTCGGTGTTCTTACCGACAAGATCATTGCTATTGAGAATGTTACAAAGCTTCATAATCACAGGGATGAGCTTACTTACCTTGCGTATTATGATAATATGACCAATCTTTACAATCGTAATTATTTCATTACCAAGCTTAAAAACTTTGTTGAAATGGCGGAATCGGAGAAGAAGATCGTCAGTGTCATGCTTATTGACATTGATGATTTTCACAAGATTTCCGACAGTCGCGGCATAGTGATGGGTGATGAAGTTATCCAGAATTTCGGTTTGTTCTTAAATGATTTAACCGAGAATTATGTTATCGGTTCACGCTTTGACAGTGATATTTTCTGTCTTGCCATTTATGATCCCTGCGGTCACAGAAGCGTGGAAACCATCTATAAATCCATCAAAGAATTTTTATCACATCCTATAAGGCTGACAGATATGACAGATGTGCCAATCACTGTCTCCATTGGCGTTGCAGAATTCCCTGAAGCATCTGATAATGCTCTTCAGCTTATTAATTGTGCTGAAATTGTAATGCTTAAGGCAAAAGAAGCCGGAAAGAACAACTTAAAATTCTTTGATTCATCGATCTTAAATAACTTTTTGCGAGATGTTTCTCTTGAAAACAAGTTAAAGGAAGCTATTTTCGGTGAAAAGTTCTTTATGAATTTCCAGCCTCAGTTCTATACGGAAAGCGGAAAGATAAGAGGGGTGGAAGCATTGATAAGATGGAGGGATCGTGACGGAACATTCATAAGTCCCAGCCTTTTTATTCCCATTGCGGAAAAGAACGGAGCCATTGTTCCAATTGGTGATTTTGTGCTGGAAGAGAGCATTAAAGCCCATATGAACTGGAAGATGAAATTTGATTTTCCCATGATTCTTTCCGTGAATATTTCATCCATCCAATATAACAGGCAGGATTTTGTACCGAAAGTTATTGCTCTTATATCTAAGTACAACATGAAGCCTGAAGAACTTGAACTTGAGATCACGGAATCAGTACTGATAGATGATTTTAAATCCGTTATTTCAAAGATGATGGAACTTCGCGATTACGGAATCAAGGTATCCCTTGATGATTTTGGTACGGGATTTTCGTCACTTTCGTATTTAAAGGGTCTTCCCATTGATACCCTTAAGATCGATAAATCCTTTATCGATAATATCACGACGGATAATGCTTCCTGGATCATTGCGGAAACCATTATTTCCATGTCAAAGCGTCTGGGCTTTGAAACGGTTGCAGAGGGTGTTGAAACCAGGGAGCAGTATGAAAAGCTTAAAGAAATATCCTGCGATCTGATCCAGGGATTTTACCTCGGTCACCCCATGGAAGCCAAAATGATAGAAGAATTATTGATAAGAAATATCTAAACTGTTTAACAGTCTTCACACGAGGAATAATGATGATAATTGGACGTAATGCCGAATTAAACCAGCTTGGCACATATTATTTCAGAGATAAAAGCCAGATATTGGTATTATATGGACAAAAGAATATCGGAAAAACCGCCCTTTTAAAGGAATTTATGCAGGATAAGCCCGGTTTTTATTACTGTGCGGAATCCTGCTCCGACCGTGAGCAGCGTTATAAGATCGGACAGTGGCTTGCAAGTCAGGATATAAAGACTCTCAAGTATCCTGAATTCAGTGATGTGTTCAAATGTTTTTCCAATATACATACACAGAAGAAGGTCATTGTTTTTGATGAATTTCAGAATATCATCAAATCATCCCCTGATTTTATGCGTGAATTGTCCAAGTTCATACATCTAAACTGGAAGACGGAAGAATATCTTGTTATTCTTGCATCTTCAAGTATTTCTTTTGTGGAGAATTCTCTTGTATCAAAGATCGGAGATTCCGCATTCGAAATTTCCGGTTTCCTTAAGATCAAAGAGCTTTCTTTTGCTGCATTAAAGGAATACTTTTCTTTTTACAGCGCTGAAGATTGCTTCTTAACATATTCAATCCTCGGGGGAGTTCCGGGATATTGGAAGATGTTTGATGAGCACCTGTCCGTTAAGGATAATATAGTCAATTCGATCATTAGGAAAAGCGGAGCTCTTAATGCCCAGGGTAACAGCCTTGTGTCCGAAGAATTAAGAGAAACTCAGGTTTATAATACAATTCTTTATTCTCTTTGCGAGGGTAAGAATAAGCTCAACGATCTATATGAACACACGGGATTTTCAAGAGCTAAGATCAGTGTGTATTTGCGTAATCTGATGGAATTTGAATTCGTTAAGAAGATTTATTCCATTGATTCAAAGGGATACGAAAATACCAAAAAGGGTCTTTATGATATTTCCAATAACTTCCTTGCTTTTTATTATTCATTTATTTATAAATACTCTTCATTTTTGGAAATGTTAAAGCCTGAGGAATTTTATAATAAATATGTTGCGCCTGCTCTTAAGCAGTATGCGTCCAGATATTTTGCGGATGTATGTATGGAAAGTATAACTAATTTAAATGAGAAGAAGCGTCTTCCCATTAATGTAAGTTCCATGGGTTCCTGGTACGGAAAGCAGGGGAATATCGATATCGTGGCATCATCGGAAAACGGCAAAAACATTTTATGTATCTGCGAGTATGACAAGCCGATGCTCACTTACGATGATTATGAATGGCTTCTTTTTACTGCTGATAAAGCAGATATCAAGCCGGATTATATTTATCTTTTCTCCGGCACAAGATTTGACGAAAAGCTTTCTCTTGAAGCAAAGGTGCGTAAAAATCTCACACTTTTTCTTTTAGAGGATTTAAAATAGGTTTATGGGTAAAAGTTTATTTATTGCTGAAAAGCCCAGCGTTGCAAAAGAATTTGCCAAGGCTTTGAAATTTAATATGACTTCAAAAGATGGCTTCATGGAATCAAACGAGGCCATCGTCACCTGGTGCGTGGGACATCTTATAACAATGAGCTATCCCGAAGTCTACGATGAAAAATATCGCAGATGGTCCCTGGACACCATCCCCTTTGTTCCCGAAGAATACAAATACGAAGTTATCGGCTCCGTTAAAAAGCAGTTTGAAATTGTGAAAGGTCTTCTCAATCGGGAGGACGTTTCAACAATTTATGTCTGCACCGACTCCGGACGTGAAGGAGAATATATTTATCGTCTGGTTGATTCCTATGCCGGAGTTACCGGAAAAGAAAAGAAACGTGTGTGGATTGATTCTCAGACTGAGGAAGAAATAAATCGCGGTATCCGTGAAGCCAAAGATCTGAGCGCCTATGATAATCTCTGCGCCGCAGCATATCTTCGTGCAAAAGAAGATTATCTGATGGGTATAAACTTTTCCAGGGCCCTTACCTTAAAATACGGATATCCTTTAAAAGATATCTTAAAGCGTGACAAAGCAGTTATTTCCGTCGGACGTGTAATGACCTGCGTACTTGGTATGGTCGTTGAAAGAGAAGATGAGATCCGCCGCTTTAAAGAAACGCCTTTTTATAAGGTCCTGGCTTCTTTTACCGCCGACAATTCCCTTTGCAAGGGTGAGTGGCGCGTAAGTGATACAAGTAAATATATGGGAAGCCCTAAGCTATATAAAGAAAATGGCTTTATAGATAAAGTTACCGCAGAAGAACTGATTGCCGATATGACAAGGGAGCCTGACAATATAGCAACGGTTAAATCTCTTGATAATAAAAAAGAAACTAAGAATCCGCCTCTTTTATACAACCTCGCGGAACTTCAGAACGAGTGCTCTAAGCTTTTTAAGATAAGCCCTGACGAGACTCTTCAGATAGTTCAGGAGCTTTATGAAAAGAAGATGGTTACCTATCCCCGAACCGATGCGAGAGTTTTGTCTACGGCAGTTGCCAAGGAAATCCATAAAAACATCGGGGGACTCCGAAATTTCGGCCCGGTAAAGGATATCGCCGCGAAGATTCTTGAAGAAGGTTCATATAAAGGAATAGCCAAAACCAAATATGTAAACGATAAGCAGATCACGGATCACTATGCAATAATCCCTACAGGCCAGGGCATTAACAACTATCAGAGCTTAAAGCCCGTATCCGCCAAGGTTTATGAAGTGATTACCAGAAGATTTTTAGCGATCTTCCTGCCTCCTGCGGTCTTCAGAAAGGTATCCCTTGTACTTACAAGACAGGGCGAAGATTTTTATTTTAACTTCCGTGCCAAAGAAGCTGACGGATATTTATCCTGCATGGAATATTCTTTTATGGAAAAGAAAGAAGAAGAAAAGAATACGGAAGATGACGAAAGTAAGGTTCCTTACGAGACCCTTATGAAGATCGCCAAGTTAAAACCCGGTGTTTCTTTATGTCTTTCCGATTATGAGATAAAAGAAGGAAAAACAAGCCCTCCCAAGAGATATAATTCGGGTTCCATCATTCTTGCCATGGAAAATGCGGGTCAGCTTATTGATGATGAAGAATTAAGAGCACAGATTAAGGGTTCCGGTATCGGTACCAGTGCAACTCGCGCCGAAATCCTTAAAAAACTTGTGACCAATGAATATCTGAATCTTAATAAAAAGACGCAGATCATTACTCCCTCATTATTGGGAGAGATGATCTACTGCGTTGTAAAAAGAAGCATTCCCCATTTATTAAGACCAAAGCTTACCGCCAGCTGGGAAATGGGCCTTACAATGGTAGCAAACGGCGAGATCACTTCTGACGAATACTTAAATAAAATGAATGATTTTGTCATTAAACATACCAATGAAGTTAAAGAAAAGCCGAGAAATAACATGCTTCAATCGGATTATAATTATGTATCCCAATTCTATAAAAAAGCATGATTGTTTTTAACGAGCGAACTTATTCAGTAATAACGGAGGATTTTATGAGTAATATTACGGTTAATGATCTGTATACTCTTTCAGAAACAAAGGCTGAACCCTTACTTGAAAGCGTAACATACCCATGGGAAGCTCTTCCTAAGATCAAAGAATTCATACTTGAGCTTGGAAAGACCCTTTCTTCTGATGAATATGAAAAGAGAGGAGAAGATGTCTGGATCCATAAAACTGCAAAAGTCTTTGATTCAGCATATATAGCAGGTCCCACGATTATCGGTGCCAATACTGAAGTAAGGCAGTGCGCCTTTATCAGAGGCTCAGCTCTTGTTGGCGAAAACTGTGTAGTGGGAAATTCCACTGAATTAAAGAATGTCATTCTTTTTAATAATGTGCAGGTTCCCCATTATAATTATGTGGGTGATTCTGTTTTGGGCTATAAATCCCATATGGGAGCAGGCTCCATCACCAGTAATGTTAAAAGCGATAAAGCTCTTGTGGTAGTACATAATGAAGGTGAAAATATCGAGACCGGCCTTAAAAAGTTCGGCGCCATGTTGGGCGATAATGTTGAAGTCGGCTGTAACAGCGTTCTTAACCCCGGTACTGTGATCGGAAAAGAATCAAATGTCTATCCCACATCCTGCGTGCGAGGAGTCATCCCTGAAAGATCCATACATAAAAATAACGGAGAAGTGGTTAAAAAGCGATAAACTCTGCGTTAAGACCTTTTTGGTAAAATGTTAATCGGTTGATTTTGGATGATTAATTAAATAAATTGATATTATTTTAACTCTCAGGCAAAATTTTGCTGGATTTTTGCCGTAAACTATGTAAAAATAATTGGTGGTTTAAAATCACTTTGAAAGGAGTTCAAATACATGATTTATTCAAATGAAGTTGAAAAAATGTGTAAGGTAGCGCAGGGCGTTCACCATGGTTGCGCACCCATCCCGGAAGAAGCTAAATGGGTTAGATCCAAAGAGATTAAAGATATTTCCGGTTTGACACACGGTATCGGCTGGTGTGCACCTCAGCAGGGCGCATGTAAGCTTACACTTAATGTTAAGGAGGGTATCGTACAGGAAGCTCTTGTTGAAACCATCGGATGCTCCGGTATGACTCATTCCGCAGCTATGGCTGCTGAAATCTTACCCGGCCTTACAGTACTTGAAGCATTAAATACTGACCTTGTATGTGATGCTATCAATACTGCTATGAGAGAATTATTCTTACAGATCGTTTACGGTCGTACACAGAGTGCTTTCTCCGAAGACGGACTTGCAATCGGTGCAGGACTTGAAGATCTTGGTAAAGGTTTAAGAAGCCAGGTTGGTACCATGTACGGTACATTAAAGAAAGGTCCTCGTTATCTTGAAATGGCTGAAGGTTATGTAACAGGTATTGCCCTTGATAAGGACGATCAGATTATCGGTTACCAGTTCGTTAACCTTGGCAAGATGACTGACTTTATTAAGAAGGGCGATGATCCTACAACTGCATATGAAAAGGCAAAGGGCCAGTACGGTCGTGTTGCAGATGCTGTAAAGATTATCGATCCCAGAGTAGAATAAGGAGGACGATGAGATGGCATTATTTGAATCATATGAAAGAAGAATTGATCAGATCAACGCACTTTTAAACAAGTACGGCATCAGCTCCATCGAAGAAGCTGACAAGATCACAAAAGACGCTGGTCTCGATGTTTATCACATGGTTGAAAAGATTCAGCCTATTTGTTTTGAAAATGCTAAGTGGGCTTACACAGTAGGCGCTGCTGTAGCAATCAAGAAAAACTGCCGTAAGGCATCCGAAGCTGCTGCTGCAATCGGTGAAGGACTTCAGTCTTTCTGCGTACCCGGTTCTGTTGCAGATACACGTAAGGTTGGTCTTGGCCACGGTAACTTAGGTAAGATGTTACTTGAAGAAGAAACAGAATGCTTCTGCTTCTTAGCAGGTCATGAATCCTTCGCAGCTGCTGAAGGCGCAATCGGTATTGCTGAAAAGGCAAATAAGGTTCGTAAGAAACCCTTAAGAGTTATTCTTAACGGTCTTGGAAAGGATGCGGCTCAGATCATTTCCCGTATCAACGGTTTCACATTTGTTGAAACAGAATACGATCCTTACACAAACACTGTTAAGGAAGTAAACAGAATTCCTTACTCAGACGGACTTCGTTCAAAGGTTAACTGCTATGGTGCCAACGACGTTCTTGAAGGCGTTGCTATCATGCATAAGGAAGGTGTTGACGTTTCCATTACCGGTAACTCCACCAACCCTACAAGATTCCAGCACCCCGTAGCAGGTACATATAAGAAAGAATGTAATGAACAGGGCAAGAAGTATTTCTCAGTTGCATCAGGCGGTGGTACAGGTCGTACACTTCACCCTGATAACATGGCTGCAGGTCCCGCTTCCTACGGTATGACAGATACCATGGGTCGTATGCATTCTGACGCTCAGTTTGCAGGTTCTTCTTCAGTTCCCGCACACGTTGAAATGATGGGTCTTATCGGAGCAGGTAACAACCCCATGGTTGGTATGACCGTTTCCGTTGCAGTTGCAGTTGAAGAAGCTGCTACAGCAGGTAAGTTCTAAGTCATTATGTATTAGTTCAAAGATTAGGCCCGGTGCTTACGCACCGGGCTTTACTTTTATATGGGGAGAATACTCGCCCTTAAACCTGGAAGATAATATTTGCTTTAAAATCATAAATATGATAGATTTAAATAAGTGTTTGAGCGGAGGTAGATTATGAAAAAAAGCTTATTATTAATTGCTTGCTCACTTATTATCGGAATTATGGCCGGATGCGGAAAAGGCTCCGGAGAAATAGAAACATATCAGAAAGAAGTTACAGATTTCTTTACTGAAATGGAAGATTATAATACTAAGATTAATGAACTTAATCCCGAGGATTCGGATTCCGTAGAATCATTATTTGCGATTTTTGATGAGATGGAAGCTTCATACAAAGCTCTGTCAGAAGTAAAGGTGCCTGAAGAGTTTTCAGCCAATGAAACACTTGCAAAGCAGGCAAGCGAATATATGACTCAGGCAAATCAGTATTTCCACGATTCATTTACTGATACTTCCTACAATGAATACACATTGGAAGCTGCCATGGAATGCTACAGAAGAGCTAATAAAAGACTTGGCTATATGGTAGATATACTTCACGGAAAGATTCCGGATGATGAATCGATCACGGTAAAATAAGTTGATTAAACACAGTTAATGAAAATTCATTGACTGTGTTTTTTTATTATTGATATTTATGTCTAAAATTCTGTCCTATTTAATTTTAATTTTTGTTTCCGCGATTTGTTTATTTTTTCGCTGTGATGTGTTAAAATTTTCAGAAAACGAAATCTATGCATAATAATGCAAAATAAATTCTCAGGAGATCTATCTATGAACGGTGCAGATGCCATTGTTAAATGTCTTGAAGAAGAAGGAGTTAAATACGTATTCGGTTATCCCGGCGTAGCAATCTGTCCTTTTTATAATTCAATTTTATCAAGTGATATTAAATCTGTTCTTGTAAGAACCGAGCAGAGTGCAGCTCATGCGGCTTCCGGTCTTGCAAGAGTAAGCGGAGAAGTGGGAGTCTGCGCTGTAACCAGCGGTCCCGGCGCCACAAACCTTATTACCGGTATTGCAACTGCTTTTGCAGATTCAATCCCGCTTGTATGTATTACGGGCCAGGTAAATTCAAACCTTCTTGGATCCGACGTATTCCAGGAAGCTGATATTACAGGCGCTGTAGAATCTTTTGTTAAATATTCATATTTAATTAAAAACGTAAAGGATATTCCCAGAGTATTTAAAGAAGCTTTTCATATTGCAAGTACCGGCAGAAAAGGCCCTGTTTTAATCGATATTCCCATCGATATTCAAAATGCAGAGCTTAAGAATTTTAAATATCCCGAAGAAATCTCAATGCGTACATATAAGCCCACGGTTCAGGGTAATTTCTTACAGATAAAGAAAATGCTTACTGAGCTTGAAAAAGCAAAGAGACCTTTGATCTGTGCAGGTGGCGGTGTTAATCTTTCCCATGCCAATAAAGAACTTCGCGAATTCATTGAAAAGAATAATATTCCCGTAGTATCCACAATGATGGGTATCGGATGTCTTCCCACAAAGCATCCTTTATATTTCGGAATGGTGGGAAATAACGGTAAGCATTATGCCAACCGCGCCATGAGAGATGCCGATCTTATCATTCTTGTGGGCGCAAGAGTTGCGGACAGAGCTGTTAACCAGCCCGATCTTATTACGGAAAATAAAATCATGATCCATATAGATGTGGATCCTGCTGAGATCGGTAAGAACTGCGGTCCCACAATTCCCATCGTAGGTGATGCAAAGTCTGTTTTCTCTGATATGAACAAGGAGGAAATTACCACTAAGACAGAAGAGTGGCTTGAAACACTTAATCATTATAAAGAAACAATGCTTATTAAAAGAAATCCCGATGCTAATTATACCGATCCCAAGGAATTTATTATTAAGCTTTCAAACAAGATGAAGGATGATGCCGTTTATGTTGCGGATGTGGGACAGAATCAGATCTGGTCCTGCGCATATCATGAAGTCAAGAACGGAATGTTCTTAACCAGCGGAGGTATGGGTACCATGGGCTATTCAATTCCCGCAGCCATGGGAGCCAAGCTCGCAGACAGAAACAGACAGGTTGTTGCCGTATGCGGTGACGGTTCATTTCAGATGTCCATGATGGAATTTGCCACCATGCGTCAGGAGAATGTACCCTGCAAGGTTGTGGTACTTAAAAACGGTTACCTTGGAATGGTTAGAGAATATCAGCAGTTTACTTATAAAGAGAACTATTCTGTTGTTGAATTAAATGATTATCCCAATCTGGAACTTTTATCAAAGGCCTATGGCATTAATTACATCAAAGTAAATAATAACAGTGAAATTGATGCTTCCCTTGATAAATTTTTAGAAAATGAAGATTCATATATCATGGAAGTTTCAGTTAATCCATTTGATATAGTAAGAGGTTGATTATGAAGAAAATCTATTCCGTACTTGTTGAAAACAGATCCGGTGTACTCAGTAAAGTATCAGGACTCTTTGCGAGAAGATGCTTTAATATTGACTCTCTGGCGGTGGGTGAAACCTTTGATAATCAGGTTTCCAACATGACGATCGTATCAAGCGGTGACGAACGTACATTAGAACAGATAGAAAAACAGTTAAATAAAAAGCTTGATGTTATCAAGGTAAAAACTTTTAACGAAGAACAGGCAATTTCCAGGGAGCTTATGCTTTTGAAGGTTAAATACAACAAGACCAACCGGAAAGACTTAATGGAGATCTGTACTATTTGCGGCGCATCCATAGTAGACATGTCCAAATCACATATGATCATTCAGATTTGCGACACCCCTGAAAAAATCAAGGTTTTCGTGTCAATGATGTCAGGCATAAGCGTAGTTGAAGTTGCCCGCACCGGCACTTTAGCACTTCCCAAATGTAATGATTTAGAGAATTAAAGTTTATTGTTGACTTTTGCACTTTAAAGCGTTAGTATAATATTCAAGATTATTTGAGAGGTTAACATGCACAGAAGAGTTATACAGTTACTTGTTGATAATACATCCGGCGTATTAAGCCGTATTTCAGGTCTCTTTTCAAGAAGAGGCTATAATATTGAATCCATTACCGCAGGTGTTACGGCAGATCCCAGATTCACAAGGATCACCATAGTGACCAACGGTGATGACAACATTTTAAGTCAGATTGAGAAACAGGTAGACAAGCTTGTGGACGTTCGAAACGTCAAGGTTTTAAAGCCTGAAGAAAGTGTATACAGAGAATTGGCACTTGTTAAAGTAAAATGCGATGCGGCAAACAGACAGGGTATCATTGCATTAGCCGATATTTTCAGAGCCAATATCATTGACGTTTCCTCCGAAAGCTTGATCATCGAGCTTACCGGCGACCAGGATAAGATAGATGCTTTTTTAAAGCTTCTTGAAGGGGTAGAGATCCTGGAACTTGCCCGCACAGGTATAGCAGGCCTTGGACGCGGAACCAAAAATGTCACTTATTTATAAAGATATATAAAGGAGATACAAAAATGGCAAAGATTTTCTATGAACAGGATTGTAACCTTTCTTTACTTGAAGGAAAGACAATCGCAATTATCGGCTATGGCAGCCAGGGACATGCACATGCCTTAAACCTTAAGGATTCAGGATGCCATGTCATTATCGGACTTTACAAGGGTTCTAAATCCTGGGACAAAGCAGTAGCTCAGGGATTTGAAGTTTATACAGCAGCTGAAGCTGCAAAGAAGGCTGACATTATCATGATTCTTATCAATGATGAAAAGCAGGCTGATCTTTACAAGAATGATATCGAACCCAACCTTGAAGCAGGCAACATGCTTATGTTTGCTCACGGTTTCAATATTCATTTCGGATGTATCACACCTCCCAAGGATGTTGATGTAACCATGATCGCTCCCAAGGGACCCGGTCACACAGTACGTTCCGAATATCAGGCAGGTAAGGGTGTTCCCTGTCTCGTAGCTGTTCATCAGGATGCTACAGGTAAGGCTCAGGATATGGCACTTGCATATGCACTTGGTATCGGTGGAGCAAGAGCAGGCGTTCTTGAAACAACCTTCAGAACAGAAACCGAAACCGACTTATTCGGTGAACAGGCAGTTCTTTGCGGTGGTGTTTGTGCTCTTATGCAGGCCGGTTTCGAAACTCTTGTTGAAGCAGGATACGATCCCAGAAATGCATATTTTGAATGTATCCACGAAATGAAGCTTATCGTAGATCTTATCTATCAGTCAGGCTTCGCAGGAATGCGTTATTCCATTTCCAATACAGCTGAATACGGTGACTATGTAACAGGCCCTAAGCTTATCACTGAAGAAACAAAGAAGACCATGAAGAAGATCCTTTCCGATATTCAGGATGGTACTTTTGCAAAAGAATTCTTACTTGATATGTCTCCCGCAGGTAAGCAGGTACACTTCAAGGCTATGAGAAAGCTTGCTGCTGAGCATCCTTCAGAAAAGGTCGGTGAAGAAGTAAGAAAGCTTTACAGCTGGAACAACGAAGCAGATAAGCTCATTAACAACTAATGAAAGGATTAAGGGAAGTCCGATGACTTCCCTTTTTTAAAGGGAGTATAAAATGGGAATGACTATGACCCAGAAGATCCTGGCTTCACATGCCGGTCTTTCTTCTGTATCTGCCGGTCAATTGATCGAAGCGGATTTAAATCTTGTACTTGGTAACGATATTACGAGCCCCGTTGCCATTAAAGAAATGGAAAAGATGAACTTAAACAAGGTCTTTGATAAAGACAAGATTGCCCTTGTTCCCGATCATTTTGTGCCAAACAAAGATATTAAATCTGCTGAGCATTGTAAGTGCGTAAGAGAATTTGCACTTAAAAATGATATTACCAACTATTTTGAAGTGGGCGAAATGGGTATTGAGCATGCCCTTCTTCCTGAAAAAGGCTTAACAGTTGCCGGAGATGTTATTATCGGTGCGGATTCCCATACCTGTACTTACGGTGCGGTAGGTGCTTTTTCAACGGGCGTAGGCTCAACTGATATGGCTGCGGGCATGGCAACGGGAAAAGCCTGGTTTAAAGTTCCTTCAGCCATTAAATTTGTTCTTACCGGAGCACCCAAAAAGAATGTATCCGGCAAGGATGTGATCTTACATATTATCGGTAAAATAGGCGTTGACGGAGCTTTATACAAGTCCATGGAGTTCACCGGTGACGGCATAAAGAATTTGTCCATGGATGACAGATTCACCATTGCCAATATGGCTATCGAAGCAGGTGCAAAGAACGGTATTTTCCCTGTTGATGATATTTGCGAAAACTATTTAAAGATGCATTCAAAGCGCGATTATAAGATCTATTCCGCTGACGATGATGCCGAATATGATGAAGTTATCAATATCGACTTAAGTTCTCTTGAACCTACGGTTGCATTTCCTCATCTTCCCGAAAACACAAAGACCATCAGTGAAATAAAGGAAGAGATAAAGATCAATCAGGTAGTTATCGGTTCCTGTACCAACGGTCGTTTAAATGACTTAAGGATTGCCGCCGAGATCCTCAAAGGAAAGAAAGTAAAGAAGGGTATGCGTCTGATCGTAATACCTGCAACACAGGCTATTTATTTACAGGCCATGGAAGAGGGACTCTTAAGGATCTTTATCGAAGCAGGCGGTATTGTTTCAACACCTACATGTGGTCCCTGTCTTGGAGGTTATATGGGCGTTCTTGCTGAAAATGAACGTTGTGTATCAACAACCAACAGAAACTTTGTAGGCCGTATGGGTCATATTACAAGTGAAATTTATTTAGCAAGTCCCGCAGTTGCTGCCATGAGTGCTATAAAAGGCTATATTGCGGCTCCGGAGGATTAATATGAAAGCATTAGGAACAGTTTTTAAATATGGCGACAATGTGGATACCGATGTAATTATCCCCGCAAGATACTTAAATTCTTCGGATCCAAAAGAACTTGCAACTCACTGCATGGAAGATATCGATAAGGATTTTGTAAATCGCGTAAAGCCCGGCGATATTATTGTTGCCACCAAAAATTTCGGCTGCGGTTCATCAAGAGAGCATGCACCGATTGCCATTAAGGCAAGTGGAGTAAGCGTTGTTATTGCTGAAACTTTTGCGAGAATCTTTTACAGAAATGCCATCAACATCGGTCTTCCCATTATGGAATGTAAGGAAGCTTCCGAAGCGATAAAGGAAGGCGATGAGGTTTCCGTTGATTTTGATTCGGGAATCATTACCGATATCACAACCGGACAGACTTTTAAGGGTCAGCCCTTCCCCGAATTCATGCAGAAGATCATCGATTCGGAAGGCCTGCTTAATTATATTAAAAACAAATAAGATTAAAAAATGATGCGTTAATCCGCATCATTTTTTTTGTTGAAATCCTGCCTTTAAATATTATTTCCTCATTGTTTTTTGATGTAAATAAGTGATTCATATGGTATTATTATCTAAAAAGCGAAAGCATTCTTTTAGGGGTATTATATGATTGGCTTTGTAAGCGGAGAACTTTTTGAATCAAGACCCGGTTCCGTTATTGTATTGAATAATGGCATCGGTATTAAGATAAATATTCCGGAAACCGCCAGGGAGAATCTTCCTTCCATTGGCAATTCCGTTAAATTCTATACTCATATGGCTGTTAAGGAAGATGATATCAGCCTGTATGGTTTCTTAACCCATGATTCCCTGGATCTCTTTGAATTATTATTAACAGTAAATGGCGTAGGCCCCAAAGGAGCATTAAATATGCTTTCTTTTTACGATGCTGAAAATATTAAGTTTCTGATCGTATCCGGAGATTCAAATAAATTATCGAAGGTACCCACCATTGGTAAGAAAACTGCCGAAAAAATCATAATAGATTTAAAAGATAAGATTTCAAAAGATGATATTATCTTCCATGAAAAAGAAGAAGAAAAAGCCGCATTATCAGATAATGAAAATGAAGCAATTCTTGCATTAACTGCCCTTGGATATGACAAAAATGAAGCTTTAGCGGCAATTAAGAGGGTTGAAAACCGTGACGGTTTATCTGTAAATGCTTTGTTAAAAGAAGCTTTAAAGAATATTTTTTAAAAGGATTCGCTATATCTTATGAGAAGAATGATAGAAACTGAAGCAAATGAAGAAGATATTAAGCTTGAAGGATCTTTGAGACCTAAATTCTTAAAGGATTATATCGGCCAGGAGAAGGTTAAGGAGATCATGAAAGTCTATATAGAGGCTGCCAAGAATCGTGGAGATTCCCTGGATCATGTTCTTTTATACGGACCTCCCGGACTTGGTAAGACAACCCTTTCCTGCATTATCGCCAACGAAATGGGTGTCAATATTAAGATCACAAGCGGCCCCGCAATAGAAAAGCCCGGAGATATGGCGGCTATTCTTAACGGACTGAATGAAGGTGATGTTCTTTTTATCGATGAAATACACAGACTTAATAAACAGATAGAAGAAGTGCTTTATCCTGCTATGGAAGATTTTTCCATTGATATCATGATAGGTAAAGGACCTTCAGCTAAATCAATACGACTGGATCTTCCTAAGTTTACTTTGATCGGTGCCACTACAAGAGCGGGACTTTTGTCCGCGCCGCTCCGCGACCGATTCGGCGTGATAGAAAGACTTGAGTTTTATAATCTTTCAGAGCTTTCTACCATAATCAGACACTCGGCTAAAATCCTTAATGTGGATATTGATGAAGAGGGAGCCCTGGAGCTTGCGAGAAGAAGTCGCGGCACTCCGAGACTTGCAAACAGGATACTTAAAAGAGTAAGGGATTTTGCGGAAGTGCGATTTGACGGAGCCATTACATCCGATGTTGCGAAAACTGCCCTTGATTTGATGGATGTTGATAAAATGGGGCTTGACCATATAGACAGAAATATTCTGAATACCATGATCGAATATTATAAAGGCGGTCCTGTCGGCCTTGAGACTCTGGCCGCTACCATCGGAGAAGATGCGGGCACCATCGAAGAAGTGTATGAACCTTATTTGATCAAAAACGGATTTATAGTAAGAACCCCCAGGGGAAGAACCGTTACGGACCTTGCCTACAAGCATTTAGGTATTGAAATTCCACAGTGATTTTAATATAATATTTTTGTTATAGGGTAAATTTTCAAGCGTGCAAGGGGGTTACCTAATGGCAGCTAAAACGGACACAGAAGTTATTATCGGCGGAAAGGTTTTGAGGCTCAGCGGTTATGAGAGCGAAGAATATTTACAGAAAGTTGCCGCCTACATTAATAACAAGCAGACTGAATATAACAGAGTTGAAAGCTTCAGAAGATCCCCTGTTGATACACAGAATGTTCTTTTGCAGTTAAATATTGCCGATGATTACTTTAAGGCAAAAAAACAGATCTCTCTTTTGGAAGAAGAGATAAGTGCCAAGGAAAAAGAGCTTTATGATTTGAAGCATGAACTCATCGCTTCCCAGATCAAACTGGATAACAGTGAAAAGAGTATGAAATCACTCAAGACCGAACTTGAAGAGACTACGAAGAAAAATATCCGTTTGGAAGCTGAGCTTAGCAAATAATTCTTATTATTTGCGCCCGATATAGTATTAAAAAGATGAATTTAGTTGATTAAAGGGCTGGGTTACAGCCCTTTTTTATGTCACAGGAGTATTATGGAAATTCTTTCTCCCGCAGGAAATTTTGAAGGCTTGATGGCGGCTATCAATGCAGGGGCCGACGCTGTATATTTTGGCGGCAACAGATTCGGCGCAAGAGCCTATGCTGACAATTTCACCGATGAAGAAATAATAAAAGGTATTCACCTTGCTCACAGTTTTGGCGTGAAGATGTATTTAACGGTGAATACCCTTATAAAAGAACGTGAATTTAAAGATGTAATTGATTATATAGACAAATTCTATAAAGAAGGTCTTGATGCCTGCATAGTGCAGGATATGGGCCTTATTTCTGTATTTAAAAAGTATTTTCCCAACATGGAACTTCATGTAAGTACTCAGGCTTTTGTAACAGGCGTTGAATCCGTTCGTTTCTTTAAGGAGCTTGGCGCCGACAGAGTAGTGCTTGCAAGAGAACTTTCTTTAAAAGAGATTAAAGAGATCAAGTCTCAGGTTGATATTGAACTTGAAACCTTTATTCATGGTGCCATGTGTTATTCATATTCGGGAGATTGTCTTTTTTCGTCCTGCGTCGGAGGTAGATCCGGAAACAGAGGTCGATGCGCGGGTCCATGCAGACAGCCCTATATATGTTCCGAATATGAAACCGTTCCTAAATTCATGCTTTCCATGAAGGACCAATGTACCGTGAATATTTTGCCCAGGCTTATTGATGCAGGTATCGATTCTCTTAAGATCGAAGGCCGCATGAAAAAACCCGAATATACCGCTTTTGTAACTTCTATTTACAAGAAGTATGCACAGATTTATAAAGAAAACCCTGCTGCCTTTAAGGTATCCGATAAAGATATCGATGACCTGAAGCATATATATTTACGCTCTGAAACAGGCTATGGTTATTACGAAAACCGTAACGGTAAAGAGATGATCAGTCTTGATAATCCCGGTTACTCCGGTAATGACGAAGCATTGATGAAGGTCATTCGTGAAAAGTATATTGAGAATAACAGGAAAATAGGAATTAATATATCTGCCTGCTTACTTGAAAATGAGCCCATGCAGATTACCGTTTATAAAGATGACACAAGTGTCACAGTTACGGGCGCTGCTTTAGAAAGAAGCTTAAACAGCCCTGCTACGGAAACTGATATAAAGATGCGTTTACAAAAACTTGGAAATACCGAGTTCGTAGCGGAAGAAGTGGATGTTTTTCTTTCGGATAATGTATTTGTCCCTGTGAAAGCATTAAATGAATTAAGGCGTGAAGCTATAAATTTATTTGCAAAAGAATATTCATATGTACCTGCTAAAGCAACCAATTCTGCAAAAGTTATTTTTAGGAAGCATGCAGATATTGATTTAAATAAGCCGATTGTAACTGCATTAAATCTGGACCAGTACTTAAATCTCAGGGATAAAGCCGATGAGATTTACTTATTTTTAAATTCTGAAGCCTATGAAGAATTATGTGCCTATGATTCTCATGGCGATGGATCGGAAGCTTTATTTGAAAGCGCACAAAAAGGCTATTATATCGATATGCCATATGTCCTTAGAAATTCCGACTTAAAATCCATTGAAAAGATTATTAATGATAAAAGAGTGAAGGGCATTATTGCCAATAATTTAGAGACCCTGGCACTTTCCTTACGTCTTGATTATTCAGGCATTATAATAATCGGACCGAGTCTTTACTGCTGGAATAAGGAAGCTCTTTCTTTTTATGGATCAATTGGAGACAGAGTTATTTCGTCCTATGAATTAAGCAGTCATGAGATTAATGATCTTGGATCGGATGAACTAAGCATAGCTGTATATGGACGTATTCCCTTGATGCAGACCGCTAATTGTATCATGAAAACCATGAATACATGTTTAAAGGGAAAAGGCCCCGAATTTTTACATATTACCGACAGAAAGGGCTATACCTTCCCCGTACACAGAAATTGTAAAAATTGTTATAACACGATCTATAATTCCCTGCCTCTTTCCTTGCATGAAGAGGTCAGGAATTGTAAAATAGATATCAGTAATTTATTCTTATCTTTTACCACTGAAAGCGGTTTTGATGCACGTGAGATTTTAGATGCATTTTTGGATAAAAAGAATGATTATCAGGTAAAAGAATATACAAAATCCTATTATAAAAGAGGAGTAGAATAGTGGCTCAGTATATAACTACTATTTCTAAATATTTTATTGTTATATTCATAATGCTTTATACCCTTGAGTGCTTCATGGTCTTTCGTCACAAGGATGAAAAATCAAGAAGGCTTACTTATGCTACCCAGGTTTTACTTATTATCCTTACTCATTTTGCTTCATTTTTAACTATCTGTTTAAGGTCCGGGGACATAAAGTATCTGTTTTTCTATATAGTCTTTCAGGTTATGATGCTTCTTATCGTGGAAGTATTCCCAATGATCTATCCAAGGTTAAACAGGCTTCTTATCAATAACAGCTGCATGCTTTTATCAATCGGTCTTATCATGCTTACCAGACTTGATTTTGACAAAGCCGTTAAGCAGCTTATAATTTCAGTTCTTTCGTTTTTTGTTGCGGCCTTTATACCTTTTGTAATGATCAAGATTAAGAAAATTCCCAACAGGCCATATATTTATGCCGGCACAGGGCTTTCTCTTTTGCTTCTTGTTTATATTTTTGGTGCCATTACAAACGGTTCCAAGTTAAGTCTTGTAATATTCGGAATTTCCTTCCAGGCTTCCGAATTTGTAAAGATATTATTTGTTCTTTTTGTAGCAGGGGCGCTTTGTCACGAGACCAATTTATTAAACCTTTCTATCATTTCCGGAATCGCCGCGTTGCATGTTGTTCTTTTGGCCCTTTCCGCAGATCTTGGCGCAGCCCTTATTTATTTTGTGATATATGTTCTTCTGGTATTCATTGCCACAAGGAATTATCTTTATCTCCTGATCGGCTCGGGAACAGGAGTACTTGCGGCACTCATTGCCTACAAATTATTCCGTCATGTAAGAGTGAGAGTTGCGGCATTTTTAGATCCCTTTACATTGATCGATAACGAGGGCTATCAGATAACGCAGTCATTATTTGCAATAAGCAGCGGAAGCTTCTTTGGATTGGGACTTTTTAAAGGCACTCCGGAAACCATTCCTTATGTGGAAACTGACTTTATTTTTTCGGCGATTTCCCAGGAATTCGGTATAGTATTTGCTATTTGCATCGTGCTTATATGCTTAAGCTGCTTTTTACAGTTCATAAATATTTCCGTTAAATTTAAGGATCCCTTTTACAGATATACTGCCATTGGACTTGGCATCACTTATATTTTCCAGGTATTTTTGACTGTTGGCGGCGGCACCAAATTTATTCCGTTGACCGGTGTTACCTTACCTTTGATAAGCTACGGCGGATCGTCCGTTATGGCTACCATCCTTACTTTCTTTGTTATAGAAGGCATGTATGTAACCAGGAATAAAGAAACATATCGCGTTAAATTTACTTCCTATGAAGAAGAAAATGTAAATAAAGAGCTTAAGATCGTTCTTGGTATTTCATATCTGTTTGTAGCCCTTTTTGTGGCTCTGACCATTTATCTGGTACATACTGTTTACAGGAATGAAGAAGCATATATCAATAATTCCTATAACCCCAGACAGGAAGTTCTTATAACGGAAAATAAGCGCGGAACCATTTATTCACATGACATGCAGGTTTTAGCTGAAACAGTTACCGAAAAGGGAGAAGAGAAGAGATTTTATCCTTACTACAATATTTTCTCTCATGTTGTCGGCTATGCAAGTAACGGACGTGCGGGTGTTGAAGGCCAGGCAAATTATTATCTGATCAATTCAAACCAGCCCTTAACCGAACGCATCGGCGCGGATATAACCGGAAATAAATATCTTGCCGATTCCGTTGTAACAACTCTTGATGTTGACCTTCAAAAGGTGGCATATTCTGCGATCGGCAAATACGACGGTGCGGTTGTGGTCACAAATCCTAAGACCGGCGCAATTTTAGCCATGGTTTCAAAACCTGACTTTAACCCCAATGAGATTGATGCAATCTGGGATGACTTGCTTGCGGATAAAGAAAGCTCCGTTCTTCTTAACAGAGCAACCCAGGGTCTCTATCCTCCGGGATCGACCTTCAAGATCGTTACACTTCTTGAATATATAAGGGAACATCCCGATGATTATAATAAATATGCTTTTTACTGTAACGGAACCCTTGAAACTGCCGATGGCACAATTTCATGTTTCAATCATGAAAAGCATGGCAATGTGGATTTGAAGAAATCCCTGGCAAAATCCTGTAACTCATCCTTCGGAAATATCGGTCTTAAGTTAAATTATACTGATTTCAACAAGACTCTTGATGAGCTTCTTTTTAACGAAGATCTGCCGCTTACCATGAATTATTCAAAGAGTAAGTGTTATATTTCCGATGACTATAATGAGCTTGATATAGTAAGAACCGCTTTCGGTCAGGGCGAAACGCTGATGTCTCCCATGCATCTTAATATGATCACGCAGGCAATCGGCAATGACGGTATTCTCATGAAGCCCTATATAGTGGAATCTGTCATAAACAGTAATGAGACCACGGTTAAGACATTCTCAGAAAAAGAATATAAGAGACTTTTATCAAAAGAAGAGTCCGATATCTTAACTGATATGATGACTGAAGTTATTAATTCCGGTACTGCAAAGAAGCTTAAAAATAATAACTATACGATCGCAGGAAAGACCGGTTCTGCTGAATTCAGTGATTATTCAACGGTGACCCATTCATGGTTTACGGGATTTGCACCTGCCGACGATCCTGAAATATGTGTTACCATTATTTTGGAAGAATCAGGACTCAGCGGTACTTATGCAGTGCCGATGGCAGAAAGAATATTTGAAGAATACTTTAGAAGATCCGATGATTATGTGGCGTCGGATTATAATCCGAATGAAAATTAAATTATTTATTCATTTGGTTTAAAAATAATAAAGACACAGGAGGATTTGCAATGAAAGAAGCAATCAGTTGTGGCGGAGTAGTAATACATAAAGGAAAGGTATTACTTTTATACAAAAACTTCTACGATCATTATCATGGATGGGTTTTACCGAAGGGTACCGTTGAAGCGGGAGAGAGCCCCGAAGAAACAGCCATCAGAGAGGTAGAAGAAGAATCCGGAGCCAAGGCAAAGATCATAGATTATATAGGCGATACTCATTATAATTTCAAGGCATCATCAGATGAGATACATAAAACGGTCAAATGGTTTTTGATGTCTGCCGATGCTTTTTATTCAAAACCTCAAAGAGAAGAGTACTTTGAAGATTCCGGCTTCTACAAATACCATGAAGCTATCTTTCTTCTTAAATTTGATAATGAAAGAGATATTCTTGAAAAAGCATATTCGTTGTATCGTGAGCATAAGAAAAAGAATTTTGATATTTAAAACAATGCCCGAAGATTTTAACCTTCGGGCATTTAATTTACTTAAATATCAGAGCACTGCCTCAATCTGAAGATCGGGATACTTGATTAAGTCGATCACGTAGTCACCGCATTTAATAAGAGGGCGGGATAACTTCTGCTGATTGATAAGTATTATTTCCGCAATCTGATCGTTATTAAGTCTTACAGTCATGCCAAGCTGAGAATTGGCAATTCTTGAAAGAATTGGATTGAGGATAATGCTGTTATAGTGGGATGCGCTGCGCTCAAAGTTCTCAATCACCTTAAAGGGAATAAGAGACGATCTGTAGGTTCTTGCGCTGGTCATTGCCTCATAGGCATCAATGATGCTCATGTATTTTGCATATTGATTTATCTCATTATCCTTTAAGCCTTTGGGATAGCCTGTGCCATCACAACGTTCATGATGCTGAAGCGCTGCCTGGATTATATTATCATCAAAACCCTGATCCTTAATGATATGATATCCGCGGATTACATGGGTTTTTACAAATTCATATTCTTCATCGGTAAGTCTGTCGGGTTTCCATATGAGCTGAGGGGGTAAAAGAAGCTTACCGATATCATAAACAAAACCGCAGAAGATAAGTGTGAAAATATCCTTATTGGGAAGACCAAGCCATGTTCCGAAAACTCCGGCTATCAAAGCTGAGTTAACGCAATGGGCATATGTCAGATCGTCCTCTGAAGGAAGCATGTTATAGAGGTAATCAAGAAGAAGCTCACCGTTTTTTGCACAGCCGCTAAGCTCTGCATAAATCTGAAAGAGCGTATTTTGATCCAAAGATTTGCCGGTATAAATAAGATCATTGATCATCTTTTTATACATGGGCATGTAGATATTATATTTTTCCTCAAATCGCTTAAAACCTTCGCTGACACGTACCTTCTCAAAATGGGTGGTGGCAAAATCCGCTTCCTCCATTATCTGAACACACATAATAGAATAGCGATTAAGTTTAGCTACCACAATGTCGTCAACTTTTGTATTTTTTGGCAGGAGAAGTTCATTTTTATATGTAAGAACATCTTCTCCGAGAATCATGCCCGGCTTAAGCGCCAGTGTTGCAACAGTTTTCATGTAATATACCCCTCGTATACTTTGTTTACATATTAACATAACAATTTATATAAATAAATATTTAGTTTTTATTTTTTATGCTTCATGGTATGATATATGTGTTATGAGAAAGAGTATATATTGTGTAGTGGGAAAAAGAATCAGACATCCTAACAGGATTCTACATAAATTATCCATGGGCAAGTTACTTAAGCCCGTCTTTCTTGTTTGTTTCGACGGCGATAAGAATAAACCCGAAATCTTGAATTCCTCTTTTTTTTACAATAAATATATAAATTCTCGTGACTACGAGGTTATTGCCATATTTAAGGGTGAAGACGAAAGCCTTGACTATGTAAGAAGGCTTGTGAATCTTTCATATCGTAAATATGACGACTTAAAATTAAAAGAGACCATAGATTCTTTGACGGAAAAAGAATTTAAATATCTATGCGAATCAGGCACGGAGGAAAAAGAATGATAGTTTTCTTACTTGCCGGATTTTTAAAAGCATTGAAGATCATATTGATTATACTTGCATGCCTTATTTTATTTGTCTTATTTGTTCTTTTCCTTTTATTATTCGTGCCCTTCAGGTATCAGGGCCGCGGATTTTATAAAGAAGAGCATCCGGAACATGAAGATGCCATAAAGACTTATGATTTTTATGTTAAATTAAGCTGGCTCCTTCACTTCGTATCAGCCTGCTTTTCGTTAAATCAGGATCTTTTATTAAAAGTAAAGGTTCTTGGAATTAAAGTTTATTCAAAGAACTTTAACAGAGAATCGGGAGAAGCTGAAAATACGGAAACGGAAGCTGAAACTGAAGCGGAAGTTGAACCGGAATTGGAAGCTGAACCGGCTGCGGATTTGGAAGCGGAAGATAACATTAAAGGTACGGATTCTGATACGGAAACAGATGAGGACAATAAAGAATCTTCGGATGAAACTGAAAAATCCGATACCGGAAATGCTTCGATCGCTTCTAAGATCAAACGGCTGAAGGATTTAACCAATAAGAAATCCTTTAAGAATGCCTGTTCTTTGTGTAAGGATGAGCTTATAAAACTGTTAAAGCATGTGCTTCCGAGAAAATGGGAGATCACAGGATATGTGGGGTTCGATGATCCATATAAAACCGGTGAAATGTTAGCTTTTTTAGGAAGCATTTACGGGCTCATATACAGGCATGTTGATATAAAGGGTAATTTTAATTCCGAAGAAAAAGATGTTAAAATATATTTTAAGGGCCGGATAACTTTATTTACTGTCCTTATGATCGGAATAAAGATTTATTTTAATAAGAATATCAGAAAAGTCATTGATGAAATTAGGGAGGTTTTATAAATGGCAGATAATAATTGCAGTGATATCATTAGTTCTTTGCTTGGAGGCATGGATCAGATCTTAGCCAACAAAACGGTTATGGGTGATCCAATGAGAGTTGATGATTGTATAATCTTACCCCTTTCCGATGTTTCTTTCGGAGTAGGTGCGGGAGCTTCTTTAAATAAGACCGATAAGAATTCGGGCGGCGGCGGAATGTTCGGAAAGCTTACACCCAATGCAGTACTTATTATCCGTAACGGTTCTACCCGACTTGTAAATATTAAGAACCAGGATACCGTTAACAAGATTTTTGATATGATTCCCGATGTTTTTGACAGGATTTCAGAAATCAGTGATAAAAAGGGCATGCCCTCAAGAAAGGCAGCAAGAGATATTGCTTTTCCTGAAAAATAAAGGGTTTAAGTATGAATGATTCTTTTGAAGAAACACTTCTTAACGGCGACGAAGACGGATTAAACGAATTGAGGCGCTGGCTTTTTGAAGAAAATATCCGCCTGACCATTCAGAAAAAAGAACTGGATGAAATGAAGGATAAATTCATCAAAGAAAAGAATGCCTTTCAGGATGAAATGCGTCATATCAATATAAAGACCGTTAATGAGAGAAAGCGATTAAAGGACGAAGAGAATTTCTTTGATAAGAAGATGGCTATTTTAAAGCAGGGCTATGCATCTCTGCAGGCTGAGAGAGCCATGTTTGAACGCGAAAAAAGAGAGTTTGAATCAGAAAAAAGAATTACGCGCGAAGTAAGAAATACTATGGCCTATGAAGATCTGACGGGAAGTCTTTTCGCGGGAGTAAACAGCTTTTTAGCTTTAAAAAAGAGATACAGGGATTTAGTCAAGATTTTTCATCCCGACAATCTCTGCGGAGATACGGAGATGGTTACTTTGATTACAAAAGAATATGAGAGACTTAAATCAGAATATGATTCTAACTTAAGATTCTATAAATAAGATCCTAAAATTAAAAATTCCGCCCGAAAAGGGCGGTTTTTTAATGCAGGTTTTTTCCGATCATTTAATCGGTTATCATTATTTTTATGATAAAATAAAATAAAAAAGAGAACCGGTCGGTTCTCTTAAAGGTTTCATTGATAATTAAGCTCTTTCTACTTTACCGGATCTTAAGCATCTGGTACAAACATGAAGCTTCTTTGTAGTACCGTTAACCTTTGTTGTTACGGACTGAATGTTTGAGCCCCACATTCTGCTGGATTTTCTATTAGAATGGCTTACGTTATTTCCAAAATGAACACCTTTACCACAAACTGCACACTTTGCCATCTTAACACCTCCTTGGATACAAACTTGCGAAACTCGCAACATTGAAATAATAACAGACTTGGTCGTTAAATGCAAGGGGAAAATTACTTATTTTTGAACAAGAGAAAAAATATGTTTATTTTTTGGCGATTTGAGGTTATAATTATTCGGTATGTTATAGACATGCAAAATATTTAGGAGGTTCAACAATATGAAAAGTTCATCCATGAACACACATCTTGGTAATGTAACAATTGATGCCGGCGTTGTCAGACAGTATGCAGGATCTGTTGCTGTAGAGTGCTTTGGTATCGTTGGTATGGCTAATGTAAATGTTAAAGACGGACTTGTAAAACTCTTAAAGATTAATGCTGCAGATTTAAGCCGCGGAATTCAGGTTATTTTCGGTGAAGATAACAAGATTACCCTTAATTTCCATATTATTGTGGCTTACGGTGTCAGCATTCAGGCCGTTGTTGAAAACCTTATCAGTAATGTAAAATATAAAGTTGAAGAATACACCGGTGTGGAAATCGGTAAGATTAACGTTTACGTTGAAGACGTAAAGGTTATTGATTAGGAGGATTTAAAGTGGCTGTTAATAAGATAGACGCAAAGCTTTTAGCTAAGCTTTTTCTTTCAGGTGCCAAGAATCTTGAGGCAAAAAAAGAATGGATTAACGAATTAAACGTATTCCCCGTACCCGATGGTGATACCGGTACAAATATGACCATGACGATCATGTCTGCGGCCAAGGAAGTAAATTCCTTAATGAACACCAATGATATTACAATGGAAACCCTTTGTAAGGCTATTTCTTCAGGTTCCTTAAGAGGTGCCCGTGGAAATTCCGGTGTTATTTTATCTCAGTTATTAAGAGGTTTTACAAAAGTGATCAAAGAGCATGACGAAGTTGATATTCCGCTTCTCGCTGATTCTTTTGAAAAAGCCGTTGAAACTGCATACAAGGCTGTTATGAAGCCTAAAGAAGGTACAATTCTCACCGTTGCCAAGGGAATTTATGATAAGAGTCGTGAACTTGCCGATTCAGGATACGATAATCTTGAAGAATTCTTTAAAGCTGTTATCGAGCATGCAGAATATACATTAAGCTTAACTCCTGAAATGCTTCCTGTACTTAAGCAGGCAGGTGTTGTGGATTCCGGCGGACAGGGTCTTGTGGAAGTATTACATGGGGCTTTCGACGCATTCATGGGAAAAGAAGTTGATTTCACTTCTTTTGCAAAGCCTGCTGATTCATCAGCCCAGGGCGGAGCGAGAGCTGAGATCGAAACCGATAATATTAAATTCGGTTATTGTACAGAATTCATTATTATGCTTGATAAGGTATTTAATGTTAAGCATGAAATGGATTTCAAGGCTTATCTTGAATCCATCGGTGATTCTATTGTATTGGTTGCAGATGACGAGATCGTGAAAGTACATGTTCATACCAACGATCCCGGTCTTGCTATTCAGAAGGCTCTTAAATACGGTGCTCTTTCCAATATGAAGATAGATAATATGCGTCTTGAACATGAAGAAAGATTGTTTAAGAATGGCGAAGCTGAAGGAAAGACTGAAGAAGCTTCTGCAGAATTAAAGGATTACGGCTTTGTTTCCGTATCCGCAGGCGATGGCTTATCAGAAATCTTCAAGGGTCTTGGTGTTGATTATGTTATCGAAGGCGGCCAGACCATGAATCCTTCAACCGAAGATATTGTAAGCGCTGTTGAAAAGATCAATGCAAAGACCGTATTTGTTCTTCCCAATAACAAGAACATTATTATGGCAGCTAATCAGGCTGAATATCTTGTGGAAGATAAGAAGGTTATTGTTATTCCTACAAAGACCATTCCTCAGGGCATTGCTGCACTTATCAATTTCGCTCCCGATCAGGATGCTGATACCAATAAAGAATCCATGATCGGTGAACTTGAATTTGTTAAGACCGGTCAGGTTACATATGCCGTAAGAGATACCATGATCGATGATAAAGAAATAAGAGAAGGCGACTTCATGGGTATCGGCGATTCCGGACTCCTTTCCGTAAATGCCGACATCAATCAGGCTACTTTTGAAATGATTGATGCAATGGTAGATGATTCCGTTGAATTACTTAGCATTTATTACGGTGCTGATGTAACGGAAGAAGATGCAAATGCTATTTCCGATTATGTATCGGGAAAATATCCTCACTGCGATGTGGAAGTTGAATGTGGCGGACAGCCTGTTTATTACTACATCATATCTGCGGAATAAATTTAATATGATTTGTATTTTTCGTATTTTTGTTCATTCAAGCCGATGGTATTTTCCATCGGCTTTTTTGTATCCCTTTACTTATTCTGATATAATATTTTTATGAATGATTTGACGGATATAAGAGAATTAAAAGGAATAGGGGATAAGATCGCCGATTTGTTTAATAAAGTCGGTGTATTTAACGTGGGAGATCTGTTAAATTATTATCCTAAAGCCTATGATCTTTACGAAGAAGCGGTTTCCATCAAGGATGCAGCAATAAATTCAAGAGTTGCCGTGATCGGAACGGTTAAAAACGATCCCACCGTAATGAAGCTTCACGGTCGTATCATAGTTTCTTTTTATATATATGATGAATACGGCACCATAGAAGTTAAGTATTTTAATGCGCCTTATATGGCAAAAGCCGTCAAAAAGGGCGATAAGAAGGTATTCAGAGGCTTTCTTAAGCAGTTAAAAGGAAGAGTGATATTAAATCAGCCTAAGTTTTATGACTTGTCCGATTATGCTCTCCTTGAAAATACAATTATTCCCGTTTATCACCTTACCAAAGGACTGAGTAATGAACGTATAGGAAAAGCTGTAAAGCTTGCTCTTTCTTCATATACTTTTCCGGATGATTATTTAATGCCTGAAGAAACAGATAAATTCAAATTGCTTGAAATCAGCGAGGCACTTAAAAACATCCATTTCCCAATAAATAAAGAAAAACAGTTTTTTGCAAGACGACGTATTGTATTTGATGAATTTCTTGAATTTTTAATGGGGCTTCATGAAGAACACAGGGAAGAAAAAAGTATTGATAATCCCTATAAGCTTATTGAAGTTTCAGATACAAAACGATTGGAAGAAGCCCTTCCATATGCGCTTACCAATGCTCAGAAGCGTGTTATAAGAGAGATATTTGACGATCTTTCGGGTGAATATGTAATGAATCGTCTTGTTCAGGGTGATGTCGGTTCCGGTAAGACCATTGTTTCCGTAATGGCTCTTTTAATGAATGCCGCCAATAATTTTCAGGGCGCCATGATGGCTCCCACGGATGTTCTTGCAAGGCAGCATTATAATTCGATAAAAGCTTTGACTGACAGATACAAGCTTTGCATTAAGCCTGTTCTTCTTACGGGTAAGATGTCTTCAAAAGAAAAGAAAGAGGCCTTGCAAATGATCGAGTCGGGGGATGCCAATGTAATTGTTGGAACTCATGCGCTTTTCCAGGAAAAGGTTAATTATAAAAATCTTTCACTTGTAATAACAGATGAGCAGCACAGATTCGGCGTAAAGCAGAGGGAAGCCCTTAGAGATAAAGGAATTACGCCTCATATTCTTGTTATGAGTGCAACACCGATCCCGAGAACTTTAGCCATCATTCTCTATGGCGGTATTTCCGTAAGCGTAATTGACGAACTTCCAAAAAATCGTGTTCCGATCCTTACTGCAGTGGTAAATGAGAAGTTTCGCGAAAAGAGCTACGAAAAGATCCTTGAAGAAATCAAAAAAGGACATCAGGCATATGTCATCTGCCCTATGATCGAAGAATCGGAAGAAGATGTATTGATGTTAAAAAGCGTTTCCGAGCATGCGTCAGATTTAAAAGAGTATTTTGGAGATTCCGTAAGGGTTGGAGTGTTACATGGCAAGATGAAGCCCGATGAAAAGAATCGTATCATGGAAGATTTTAAAGATAAAAACTATGATATACTGGTTTCCACCACGGTCATTGAAGTAGGGATCGATGTGCCGAATGCCACAGTGATCATGATAGAGAATGCAGAGCGGTTTGGCCTATCCCAGTTACATCAGTTAAGAGGACGTGTAGGTCGAGGCGAATATGAATCTTACTGCATACTGATGTCTGATTCAAAAGAAGATACAACTCTTAAAAGACTTAATATCTTAAAAGATACTTTGGATGGATTCGAGATCTCGAAAAAAGATATAGAGCTTCGAGGCCCCGGTGAATTAAATGGTGTAAGACAGTCGGGAGAGCTTGAATTCGGCCTGGGAGATATAATAGAAGACAGGGATATTCTTTCTCTGGTACAGGAAAATCTTCCGATGCTTTTATTAAGAAAACCTAAACTAAAAGGAAAACTCATTGACTTTAGAAGCATATAAAAGTAAAATCTTTTTGTTAGCCTTTCGAGGCTTTGGTTTTGACGACCCGGCAATCAATATGATTACCATGACAATATAAGTGAGGCGACATGATTAATAAAGTTGCGATAGTAACCGACAGTAACAGCGGCATCACTCAGGCTCAGGCAAAAGAACTGGGAATACATGTAATACCGATGCCCTTTTACATTGACGAAGTAGAATATTACGAAGATATCAACCTGACCCGCGAAGAATTCTATGAAAAACTTACCGGTAACTGTAATATTCATACCAGCCAGCCTTCCCCCGAGGCAGTTATTGAATTGTGGGAAGAGATTTTAAAAGATTATTCCGAAATTATACATATTCCCATGAGCTCAGGACTTTCAAGTTCTTTTCAGACAGCAAGAATGCTTTCTGAAGATTATGACGGAAGAGTTGAGGTTGTAAATAATCAGCGTATTTCCGTTACCATGAGACAGTCGGTACTTGATGCCATCAAATTGTCCGATCAGGGATTTTATGCAAAGGAAATAAGAAGAAAGCTTGAAGAAGACAAATATAATTCAAGTATTTATATTTCTCTTGAAACTCTTGAGTATTTAAAGAGGGGCGGAAGACTTACTCCTGCCGTAGCAATGATTGGTCAATTATTAAAGATAAAGCCTGTCCTTCAGATTCAGGGTGAAAAATTGGATGCTTTCCAGAAAGTACGTACCATGAGTCAGGCAAAGACCGTAATGCTTAATCAGATCGAGAAGGATATTGTTACCAGATTTAAAGGTACAAAAACCGGTGAAGGCTGCAGGATTCATGTGGCTCATTCCAATAATCTTGAAGCAGCATTACAGTTCAGACATGAGATTGCCGAACGCTTTACGGATATAGCCGAAGAAGATATTTATGTTGATGAATTATCATTAAGCGTAAGCTGTCATATCGGACCCGGCGCTCTGGCAATTGCCACAACTCAGAAATCCATTTAGAATCTTACACGATATTGTTGTGATAAAATTATTTTCAACAATATCGTGTATTTTTTTGCCTTATATGGTACAATAAGAATTGGTTTTTTATATGTTTTTTTGGAGGTTATAAATGGGTAAGAACACTTATGATGCCGGCAGTATTATGGTTTTGGAGGGTTTGGAAGCCGTAAGAAAAAGACCGGGAATGTACATTGGTTCTGTTTCCACCAGAGGTTTAAACCATCTGGTTTATGAAATACTTGATAACTCCGTAGATGAACATCTTGCAGGTTTTTGTAACGAAATATATGTGACTCTTGAAAAGGACGGCTCTGCTACCGTTAAGGATAACGGACGAGGTATCCCCATAGGTATGCATGCAAAGGGCGTAAGTGCAGAACGAGTTGTATTTACGACTCTTCATGCCGGAGGTAAATTCGATTCATCATCCTATAAAACCAGCGGCGGTCTTCACGGTGTAGGATCTTCCGTAGTAAATGCATTATCCAGGCATCTGACCGTAAGAGTGCGTCGTGACGGTTTTATTTACGAAGATAAATATGAGAGAGGCATCCCTGCCATAGAACTTGAAAAGGGGCTTCTTCCCGTTATCGGAAAGTCTAAAGAAACGGGTACTGAAATAAACTTTCTTCCCGATGATGAGATCTTTGATAAGACGAGATTTAAAGAAGATGATATTAAAAGCCGTCTTCATGAAACAGTATATTTAAATCCCGGACTTACCATCTATTATGAAGATAAAAGAGGCGATGAACCCGAACGCATTACCTTCCATGAAGAAGAAGGTATTGTGGGTTACATCAAGGATATGAATAAGACCCAGGAAGCTCTTCATGATGTGATCTATTACAAGGGAAAGAGCGAGAATGTAGAAGTTGAAGTCGCGCTTCAGTATGTAAATGAATTTCATGAAAATGTACTGGGCTTTGTTAATAATATTAACACTCTTGAAGGCGGTACACATATTACGGGCTTTAAATCCGCTTTTACCAATATAATCAATACATATGCAAGAGAACTTGGCATATTAAAAGAAAAAGACCCGAATTTTAACGGAACCGAAGTAAGAAGCGGATTGACCGCCGTTATTTCCATTAAGCATACGGATCCCAGATTTGAAGGACAGACAAAGACAAAGCTTGATAACCAGGATGCCGCAAAAGCTGTTTCAAAGGTTACCGGAGATGAGCTTGAGCTTTATTTTGACAGAAATTTAGAAACGCTTAAAAGCATAATTGCCTGCGCCGAAAAAGCTTCCAATTTACGTAAGGCGGAAGAAAAAGCAAAGACCAATATGCTTACCAAGCAGAAATATTCTTTTGACTCCAACGGAAAATTATCAAACTGTGAATCAAGAGATGCAAAAAAGTGCGAAATATTCATAGTGGAAGGTGATTCCGCGGGCGGTTCTGCCAAGATGGCCAGAAATCGTCAGTATCAGGCAATCCTTCCCATAAGAGGTAAGATACTGAACGTAGAAAAAGCAAGTATCGATAAGGTTCTTGCCAATGCCGAGATAAAGACCATGATCAATTCTTTTAACTGCGGTTTTTCTGAAGGCTACGGTAATGACTTTGATATCACAAAGCTTCGTTACGATAAGATTATCATTATGGCCGATGCGGATGTGGATGGTGCTCATATTTCAACGCTTCTCATGACCCTTTTCTTCAGATTCATGCCTGAGCTTATCTATGACGGACATGTATATATTGCCATGCCTCCTTTGTATAAGGTGATACCTCAGAAGGGCGAAGAAGAATATCTCTATGATGATAAAGCCCTTGAAAAATACCGCGAGACTCATACAGGAAGCTTTAAACTTCAGCGTTATAAAGGTCTTGGTGAAATGGATGCAGAACAATTATGGGAAACTACCATGAATCCCGCCACAAGACTTATGAAACGGGTTGAGATCGATGATGCCAAGAAAGCATCTGAAATCACGGAACTTTTGATGGGACTTGATGTTCCCCCGAGACGTACTTTTATTTACAACAATGCCAAGGAAGCGGAGCTTGATATTTAATGAAAAAAGAAGTTTTGATAAACGAAGAGGATAGAATTCTTCAAACCGAATATTCCGAAGAAATGAGCCGTTCTTTTATCGATTATGCCATGAGCGTAATTGTGGCAAGAGCACTTCCGGATGTAAGGGACGGTCTTAAACCGGTTCAAAGACGTGTTCTTTTTGATATGAACGAACTGGGAATGCATTACGATAAGGATTTCAGAAAGAGTGCCCGTATTGTCGGAGATACCATGGGTAAATATCATCCCCACGGCGATTCTTCGATTTATGAAGCTTTAGTTGTAATGACTCAGGACTTTAAAAAGGGTATCCCTCTTGTGGATGGCCATGGTAACTTTGGTACCGTGGAAGGCGACGGCGCCGCTGCCATGCGTTATACGGAAGCAAGACTTGAGAAGATCACAGAAGTAGGTTTACTTACGGATCTTGACAAAGATGTGGTTGATTTTCAGCCGAACTTTGATGAAACCCTTAAGGAGCCAACTGTCCTTCCTGCCCGTTTTCCCAATTTACTTATAAACGGATCCGAAGGTATTGCCGTAGGTATGGCTACCAATATCCCTCCTCACAACTTTACCGAGGTTATTGACGCCTGCAGAGCATATATAAAGAATAATGACATTACGACAGAAGAACTGATGGAATATGTCAAGGGACCGGATTTCCCTACCGGCGGCATAATCGTAAACAAGTCAGAACTGTTAAATATTTATGAAACAGGTACCGGTAAGATCAAAGTCCGGGGCAAGGTTGAAATTGAAAATGCCAAGGGCGGTAAGATCAACGTTGTAGTTACCGAAATACCCTATACAATGATTGGCGCCAATATCGGCAAGTTTTTAAATGATGTCGCCACATTGATAGATCAGAAGAAGACCACGGATGTTATTGATATCACCAACCAGTCTTCAAAAGACGGTATCAGAATCGTATTTGAATTGCGTAAGGATGCTAATCCCGATAATTTTATAAATCTTCTTTATAAAAAGACAAGGCTTGAAGATACCTTTGGGTTTAACATGCTTGCCATCAGTGACGGTCGTCCCGAGACTCTTTCTTTAAAGCGCGTCATTGAAGAAAATGTTAAATTCCAATATGAGATCAATACAAGAAAATATAATAAATTACTTGAAAAAGAACTTGAAAAGAAAGAGATCCAGGAAGGTCTCATAAGAGCCGTAAATATCATCGACCTCATCATCGAGATCTTAAGAGGTTCGAAAGACCGTGCCATGGCTAAAGCCTGCATGACGGAAGGTAAGACTGACGGCATCAAATTCAAGTCAAAAGAATCAAAAATCATGGCAGCAACTCTTGATTTTACGGAGAAACAGGCCAATGCAATCCTTGATATGCGTTTATATAAACTGATCGGACTTGAGTTAAATGCTCTTTTCGATGAGAATGAAGAGACTATAGCAAATATCGCAAGATATCAGGATATTCTTTCTAACAAAGATTCCATGTCCGATGTTATCATCGAAGAGATGGAAGCCTTAAAGGCCGAATTTTCACATGCAAGACGTACACCCATCATTGATGCCGAAGAAATCGTTCTTGAAGAAAAGAAGCCTGAAGCCATCGATGTTGTGTTCTTATGTGACAGATTCGGATATGCCAAATCCGTTGATACAACAACCTATGAACGTAATAAAGATGCTGCGGATTCAGAAAACAAGTATGTAATAAATACACGTTCCGACGGACGTATCTGTTTCTTTACGGACCTTGGCAATATGCATATGATAAAGATGTCCACGGTTCCCTTCGGTAAATTCCGTGATAAGGGTAAGCCCATTGACAATTTATGTGCCTTCGATTCGAAAGAAGAAAGAGTGCTTCTTATGATGAATCCCGATGATGCTAAATTTAAAGAGCTTGTCTTTGTAACGGAAGGTTCCATGATGAAGATAGTGGACGGCGCTGAATTTGATGTAAATAAGCGACTGGTTCAGGCCACAAAGCTTAATGATAAAGATAAGCTTGTATCGGTTCACTTGCTTAATCAGGAAAAGAATATTGTATTAAGGACGGAAAACAATGTATTCCTTCGCTTTGGAGTCGATGAGATTCCCGAAAAGAAGAAGGGTGCAGTGGGTGTTCGAGGCATGAAGCTTGCGGCCGGAGACTTGGTAAAAGATGTTTATTTTACAAACAATTCAGGGGATAATATAATTACTGTAAATGATAAGCCCTTTGATCTCCATCAGAGAGTAAAGCCCGGTCACAGAGATACGAAAGGCACCAAAATAAGAGGATAAATATGTTAAGAGTTATAGCAGGGAGCGCGAGAAAACTTTTACTTAAAACTCCCGAAGGTCTTGACACAAGACCTACCACAGACAGGATTAAGGAAACTTTATTTAATATGCTTCAGCTTGATGTTCCGGGAGCCGTCTGTATTGATTTCTTTGCGGGAAGCGGTTCCATCGGCATTGAGGCCTTATCAAGAGGCGCAAAGAAATGTTATTTTGCGGATAACGGAAAAGAGGCCTATAAATGTATAGTAGAAAACGTGAAGCACACTCATTTTGAAGATAAGGCAGTTATATTTAATCAGGATTCCTTAAGAGCTTCCATGCAGATAAGTGAGCCCCATGTTGATATCATTTTCATGGATGCGCCTTACGGACAGGGTCTTGAAGCGGATCTTTTATCCAACTTAAAAAACATGAAGTATGTAGATCCGGAAACGCTTTTTGTAGTGGAAGAAAGCCTTGATTTTAATAATGAAACATTGACCGATCTTGGCTATACACTCGAAAAAGAAAAGAAATATAAGACCAATAAACATTTATTTTTAAAGCTTTCAGGAGAATAAAATGAAATCAGCCATATATCCCGGTACCTTTGATCCCATGACTTACGGGCATCTTGATATCATAAAAAGAGCCGCCAATATTTTCGATGAACTTGTGGTGGCGGTTTTGGATAATAAAGACAAAACTCCGTTGTTTTCAGTGGATGAACGTGTTAATATATTGAAAGAAGCCACTAAAGATTTAAACAATGTAAAGATTGAATCCTTTGGTGGACTTTTAATTGATTATTGTATGTCCAAGAAGATCTACGTTGTGGTAAGAGGCTTAAGAGCTGTTACGGACTTTGAATACGAACTTCAGATGTCTCAGATGAACAGAAAGCTTTCTAATCACAAGGTTGATACCATTTTCCTTAACACAAGTCTTAAATATTCATATTTAAGTTCCTCAAGTGTTAAACAGATAGCACAATTTAACGGGGATTTGTCAGCTTTTGTTCCCGATTATGTGGCTGAACGTTTAAGAATGCGTTTTGGCCATAACAACAAGGAGTAGGCATATGACCAGCAAAATCGAAGAATTGATTGATGAAATTGAAGCTTACATTGACAGCTGTAAATTCCAGACACTTTCGAATACCAGAATTATCGTTAACAAGGATCAGATCGACGAGCTTCTTCGCGAGTTAAGACAGAAGACTCCCGAAGAAATAAAGCGTTACCAGAAGATGATAAGCAATCGCGATGCAATATTGGAGGACGCTCGTAAGAAAGCTGAGGATTTGATAAGCAAGGCCACTATCAAGACCAATGAACTGGTTAATGAGCATGAGATCATGCAGCAGGCCTATGATAAAGCCAACAATGTAATTTCAATGGCTTCAAAAGAAGCGCAGGAAATCCTTGATAATGCTCAGATCGAAGCTAATTCAGTCAGAGCATCAGCGATGCAGTATACCGACGATCTCCTTGCAAACCTTGAAAATATCATTACTCATGCAACCAAAGAAGCCGTTGCCAATTATAATGAGCTTATAAGCGAACTTAATAATACCAATGCTATTATTAAGAGTAACAGAACAGAGCTTCATCCTACGGATGTTGAAGATGACCTTGAAGACCTGGGATTAAATGCATCCGATTCACCTGATATTATTTAAGCCTTTTGATTTTTCCTCTCTTATCTTTATTAATTTTTAATATGATAAGAGGGGTTTTTTCTTTTTATAAACCACAAGTTGTTGTATACTTAATGCATGAGGATTGACAAATTATTGTGTGATTTAAATATATGCACCAGAAGTGAAGCCAAGTCTTTTATTAAAAAAGGCCTTGTTAATGTAAACGGTGAAACGGTTAAAGATCCCGGTGCTCACGTTGATCCTGATTCAGATACTGTGTTTTATAAAGGTGAGAAGCTTAAATATATAAAAAATGTATATTTTATGCTTAATAAACCCGCAGGAATAGTAAGCGCTGTTACTGATGATAAGGATAAAACAGTGATCGATCTTTTCAGATCCGAGAACAGGAAAGGCCTTGTCCCTGTAGGAAGACTCGATAAGGATACGCATGGGCTTATCATAATAACGGATGACGGAGATTTATGTCATCATTTAACAAGTCCCGGTCATCATGTACCAAAGACTTATTTTGTGGGGCTTAAAGACCCGATTACCGATGATTCTTTACTTAAGCTCGAAGCAGGAGTTGAATTAAAGGGTGACGGTATTACAAAGCCCGCCAAGACTCTTAAACTTAATGAAAAAGAAATTCTTCTTACCATAAATGAAGGCATGTATCATCAGGTTAAAAGAATGGCCGCGGCTGTCGGTAATAAGGTTATTTACTTAAAAAGAATCGGTATCGGCGACATAAAGCTTGATGAAAGCCTGAAAGAAGGCGAATACAGGCAATTAACAAAAGAAGAACTTTTATTACTTAAAAAATAAAGGAGGAAGTTATGAATATTGCAGTTATTACCGGAGCATCTTCAGGCATGGGTGCGGAAATGGCAAGACAGGTGGATAGAATCTACGAAGACGGAATTGACGAGATCTGGCTCATTGCCAGGAGAGTGGAAAGACTTGAATCTCTTTCACGAAGCCTTAATCATAAAGCTAAAGTTATATCAATGGATCTTACCAACAATAAAGATATGCATGAGTTATTCGTGCTTCTTCAGAAGGAAAACCCCAATATAAAACTATTGGTAAATGCATCCGGTTATGGCATTATCGGTAAATTTAAAGATATACCGAGAAAAGAGCAGTCCGGTATGGTAAGGCTTAATTGTGAAGCTTTAACGGATATGACTCATATGGCTCTTAAATATATGCATAAGGGCGCACGTATCATTCAATTTGCATCATCAGCATCCTTTGTGCCTCAATCCGGATTTGCGGTTTATGCAGCAACAAAAGCCTATGTTATGAGCTTTTCAAGAGCATTAAACGAAGAACTCAGAAAGGAAGGCATTTCTGTTACCGCAGTATGCCCGGGTCCCGTTAAGACGGAGTTCTTTGATATAGCCGAAAAGCATGGAAAGATTCTTGATATCAAGAAATATATTATGTCTGAAGCAAAGAATGTTGTAAAGAAAGCCCTTGTGGATGCTTATCACAGAAGAAGTGTTTCCGTATATTCAATATCCATGAATCTGTTCAGGCTTTTAACTAAAATACTGCCACATGATGCGATCCTTTTCTTAACGGGATTATTATAAAATTTAGAAAGTTATGAGTATAATCAAATGATCAAAAATAAAAAAGGTACTTACGGATATATAAAGAAACAGAAGTTTACTGAGCTCATTAAATCTCTTATTATGCTTTCATTAAGTGTGGGTATTTATTATCTGGGCATATATTCAACGGGTTCCAATAAGAATTTACTTACTTTTGTTGCTGTTCTCGGAATCCTTCCCATGGCAAAGTTTGCCGTGAATTTTGTGATGTTCACAAAGGCAAAGGGATGTTCATCATCCCTTCACGATAAGCTTATTAATGAAAATGCGGATGCTTCTTTTTATGACCTGTTCTTAACCACATATTCGGAAAACTATTCTCTGAGCGCCGGATTTTATCGCAAAAAAAGCCTTATCTTTATAACGGAAGATGAGAAAACAAATGTAAAAAAGGCTGAGGAACATATTTTGGAATCTCTTAAAAAGGTTAATATCGAAGGTATAACCGTAAAAGTTTTTTCATCTGATGAAGAAACTAAATTTATTGAACGCATTAAGGAATTAAAGAATCTTGATGTCGAAAATGAAGATACGGTATTTTTGTTTGATAATATCCTCGGAATATCCTTATAAGATTATATTTAATAAAATGCAGGAATTTATAGTTAAAAAAGAAGATGCGGGTCAGACCGCCGTTAAATTCATAAAAAGAATTCTGAATAATGCTTCCGAAGGCTTTATTTATAAGCAGATCCGAAAGAAAAACATTGTTCTTAATGATAAAAAATGCACCGGAAAAGAAAAGGTTTCATCAGGTGATTCCATAAAGATATATATGACCGATGATACCATAAATACTTTTTCGGGATTAAAAGACGAGCCCTTGGATGTCAGTGAGTATTTAAATGCTTACAAGGCTTTTATAAATTTTAAAGAGCATATTCTTTCTGAAAATGAGGATTATTTATTTATAAATAAACCCGTGGGCATGCTTTCTCAAAAAGACGAAAAGAATTCTTTTTCCATAAATGAAGCATGTATCGGATATTTATTATCCGAAGGGAAGATAAGCGCTGATTCCTTAAAAAGATTTAAACCATCCATATGTAACAGGCTTGACAGGAATACAGGCGGGATCATCACTTTCGGTAAGACTGTGGCAGGCGCCAATATTCTTAATGCCATGTTTAAAGAAAGAAGCGTTAAAAAGTATTACCTCACTATCGTTAAAGGTGAAATTAAATCTGATTCCGAAATATCAGGCTTTTTATATAAAGATGAAAAAAGTAACAGGGTCTATGTAAGTAATAAAAAAGAAACTGATGACTATAAAGAAATCAAAACAGCCTATAAACCTTTAAAATATAATAAGGATAAGGATATCACTTTGTTATCCGTTCATCTTATTACGGGAAAAACTCATCAGATTCGGGCACATTTATCATATATGGGGCATCCCATTATCGGCGATGTGAAATACGGCGGCGCATTCCCCGGGGAAAAGCATCAGTTTTTATATGCCGAGAGACTTGAGTTCCCGGAAACGTATGATGAATTTTTAAATAAAAAAGTAATTGAATGTAAAACAGAAAGTATAAATAAGTATTTTTAGGAGTCTTTATGCCTACGTGGAATACAAGAGGATTAAGGGGTTCTGCCTTTGAAGACATGATAAATCGAACCAATGAGTATTACAAAGACAAGGGACTTTGCCTTATTCAAAAGGTCCCCACCCCCATCACGCCCATTTCCATCGACCAAAAGACCAGGCATATCACTTTGGCTTATTTTGAAAAGAAGAGTACCGTCGATTATATCGGTGCCTGTCAGGGTGTTCCCGTTTGCTTTGATGCAAAAGAATGCAATGTGGATACCTTTTCTTTACAGAATATTCATGATCATCAGGTAGAGTTCATGAATGATTTCCATGCCCAGAGGGGCGTCGCTTTTTTCTTAATCTATTACACTAAAAAAGATTTAATCTATTATATGAATATTGAAGAAATGAATGTTTATGTGGAACGCGCCAGGGCGGGGATACGCAAAAGCATTCGTTTTGATGAGCTTAATCCGGATAATTTTCTTCCTAAGAAGCCGGGTGTTTTGGTACCCTTCTTAGATATGATCGCCAAGGATCTTGAAAAAGAAAATGATTGACATTTGATTGACATAAGTTTAATATGCTACTATGATAATTGGGTAGCACGTTACCTCACTAAAGCGAAGGAAGTACTTATGACCATTAAAAAGCTTGTACATACTCCTGACGGAGTAAGAGATATATACGGAACCGAGATGCAGCGAAAGCTCACTGTGGAAAGTAAACTTAAAGAAACCATTTATTCATATGGTTTTTCTGATATTGAAACACCTACTTTTGAATATTTTGATGTTTTCTCCAAGGAGATCGGCACCACATCCAGCAAGGAATTATATAAATTCTTTGATAATTACGGCGATACCTTATGCTTGAGACCTGACTTTACACCTTCTGTTGCAAGAAGCGTTTCCAAATATTTTGCTGACGAAGTGCGTCCCATCAAATTAACCTATATGGGAAATACCTTTGTAAATTACAGCGAATTACAGGGTAAGTTAAAAGAAGTTACTCAGATCGGCGTTGAGCTTATGAATGATGCTTCTTTTACGGCGGATGCCGAGATAATCAACTTATGCATTGATTCATTAAAATCCCTGGGGCTTAAGAACTTTCAGGTTTCTTTGGGCCATATGGACTATTTTAAAGGTTTATGTGAATCAGCAGGTATCGATGAAGAAAAAGAATATGAATTAAGAGAACTTATTCAGAAAAAGAACAGTTTTTCCGCTGAAGCACTTCTGGATACTCTTCATGTAAATGATAAATGTAAGGATCTTTTACTTAAGACAGGGGATACACTGGGAGACATTTCCGTTATCTTAAATCTTAAGGAAAGAGTTGTTAATGAAAAATCCAAGGCAGCACTTGAACGATTAATTTCTGTTTATGAGACCCTTAAAATATACGGAAATGAAGAATATGTTTCTTTCGACCTTGGAATGTTAAGTAAATATAACTACTACACCGGCATTATTTTTAAGGCTTTCACATATGGTGTGGGAGATGCCGTTGTAAAGGGCGGAAGATATGATACTCTCTTAAGCCACTTTGGCTCATCAAAGCCCGCCATCGGATTTGTAATGGTTGTAGATGATCTGTTAATGGCTTTAAGAGGTCAGGACATTCCCGTTTCTGTAAAGGGTGATTCGGAAGTGATCTATTTTACGGATGATGATCTCAAAGAGAAGATTGAAGAAGCCGTTAAATTAAGAAAATCAGGAAAGCGCATAAGCTTAGAGAGAAAATAGAAATGGATGATAAAAGATATTTAACTTTTGCCCTGGCAAAGGGGCGACTTGCGGATAAGACCCTTTCCCTTATGGAGGAGATCGGAATTACCTGCGAAGAAATGAAAGATAAAAATACAAGAAAACTTATCTTTGTTAATGAAGAATTGAAGCTTAAGTTCTTTTTATCAAAGGGCCCCGATGTTCCGACATATGTTGAATACGGCGCTGCGGATATCGGAGTTGTCGGAAAAGATACACTTATGGAAGAAGGAAGAAGAGCCTACGAAGTCCTTGATTTAGGCTTTGGCAAATGCAGAATGTGTGTCTGCGGTCCTGAAAAGTCCAAAGTGCTCTTACAGACAAAAGAACGCATTCGTGTTGCAACCAAATATCCGGTTGTAGCCAAAGATTATTTTTATAATGAAAAGCATCAGACCGTAGATATTATTAAATTAAACGGTTCTGTCGAACTTGGCCCCATTGTGGGTCTTTCCGACGTGATAGTTGATATTGTGGAAACCGGCAGCACTTTAAAAGAGAACGGACTTCAGGTTCTTGAAGAGATCTGCCCTTTGTCCGCCCGCATGATAGTAAATCAGGTCTCCATGCAGATGGAAGGAAAAAGGATCAACGATATCATAAATAAAATGAAAGCTTGCTTATAAAGGGAATTTTATGAAAAAGATAATAATTAATGCCGATAACAAAAAAGATATTCTGAATACACTTTTAAAAAGAAGCACTTTGAATTACGGGAAATATGAAGAAAAGGTGCAAAAAATCGTTGAAGATGTAAAGAATAACGGTGACAGTGCTTTATTTTCCTATACCAAAGAATTTGATGGCTTTTCTTTAAATAAAGATAACATTCTTGTTACCAAGGATGAGATAAAGGAAGCTTATAAAAAAGTAAGTCCCGAATTAGTTGAAATATTAAAGGAAGCTGCTGAAAATATCCGGGCTTTCCATGAAAGACAGGTAAGAAATACCTGGATCGATACTAAGCCGGACGGATCAATTCTCGGTCAGCGTATGATCCCCATTGAAATTGCGGGTACTTATGCTCCGGGCGGAAAGGCTGCATATCCTTCAAGCGTTTTGATGAATGTCATACCTGCGACTGTAGCGGGCGTTAAAAAGATCATTCTTGCAACCCCTCCCGCAAAGGATGGTTCCATAAGCCCCAATACAATAGTTGCTGCTGATATTGCCGGAGTTGATGAAATCTATAAAATGGGCGGAGCCCAGGCGATTGCGGCAATGGCTTTCGGTACTGATTCTGTTCCCAAGGTTGATAAGATAACAGGTCCCGGTAACATTTTTGTTGCCCTTGCCAAAAAGAATGTATATGGAAATGTGGGTATAGATTCCATAGCGGGTCCCAGTGAGATAGTTGTACTTTGTGATGAAACCGCCAATCCTAAATATGTTGCCGCAGATCTTCTTTCTCAGGCTGAGCATGATGAACTTGCATCTGCTATTTTAGTTACAACTGATGAAGCCATGGCCGATAAAGTGAAGGCAGAGATCGATGAATTTACCAAGGTTCTTTCAAGAAAAGATATAATCAAAGCATCCCTTGATAATTTCGGTTTTTTGATCGTGACCAAAGATATTGAAGAAGCGGTTTCCGTTGTAAATGATATTGCATCAGAACATCTTGAAATACTTACAAAGAATCCCTTTGAAGTTATGACAAAGGTTAAAAATGCGGGAGCAATATTCCTTGGCGAATATTCCTCTGAACCCCTAGGTGATTATTTTGCCGGCCCCAATCATATATTACCCACAAATGGAACCAGCAGATTCTTTTCACCATTATCCGTTGATGATTTTGTAAAGAAAACAAGTATTATTTCCTTCTCAAAGGAAGCGCTTTCAAAAGTACATGAAAAGATTGAAACCTTTGCGGAAAGCGAAGGCTTAACGGCTCATGCCAATTCAATTAAGGTCCGATTTGATAAATAGGAGGCTTACATGCAGAGATGTAAATTGATCGAAAGAGAGACTAAAGAAACCAATATTTCCCTTCAGTTAGACCTGGACGGATCAGGAAAAGCCGAAGTAAATACAGGAATCGGTTTCTTTGACCATATGCTGGAAGGATTTGCCAAACACGGTTTCTTTGATCTTAAACTGGCTGTTAAAGGCGATCTCAATGTTGATTGTCACCACACCGTGGAAGATACGGGCATTGTTCTTGGACTTGCCATAAAAGAAGCACTTGGCAACAAATCAGGCATCAAGCGTTACGGAAGCTTTATCCTTCCCATGGATGAGACCCTTGTAATGTGCGCGATTGATCTGTGCGGACGCCCTTATTTTTCTTTTGACTGTGATTTTAAAACAGACAGGGTGGGATATTTTGAAACGCAGACGGTAAAAGAATTCTTTTATGCCATTTCTTATTCGGCAGGCATGAATTTACATATTAAATTACTGTCCGGCGATAATGATCATCACAAGATCGAAGCAATGTTCAAGGCTTTTTCCAAGGCTTTGGATGAAGCTACTTCCATTGAAAAAAGAAGCAATGATATTCCCTCTACGAAAGGTGTTTTATGAAGACTCAAAAACTGATCCCCTGCGTATTTATTAAAAATCAGCATGCGGTAGTTTCTTTTTCCGATAATACGGTAGTGGAAACGGATCCCTTAAGACTGGTTAAATATTACGAGAATTCCAATGCCAATGAAGTCATTATTTTTGATTTATCAAAGACTGATAAAGAGCATGAAGAAAGCATAGATTTGATACATGAGATATGCGAAGAAGTTTCCATTCCCATTATCGGTGCGGGAAATATCGAGAGGATGGAAGATGTTAAAAAACTGCTTTATGCAGGCTGCAAGAAGGTTTGCCTTAATTATTCCAAGGAATCTAATCTTGATATTACTCCGGAGGTCTCAAAGAAATTCGGTCGTGACAAGCTTATAGCGGCAATTAAAGACGGCAATGAGTTTCTTTTTCATAAGGCGCTTTTAAAAGAATATGTCGAAACTCTTTTATTTATAGACAGACACGCCTACTTATCCGATGAATTTACGGATGAAGATGATTTTAAATGCATTATAATGTTGAATAAAGAGGTCTCTCTTGATAAAATGTTAGAATATCTAAAGATGGACAGGGTTTCCGGCATTACCGGACATGTCGTAAATGACAATGCAGACCAGTTCTACAGTTTAAGAGAGTTGATGGTTGATTCTTATAAATCATTCAGCGAATTCAAGCTTAATTCAGACGGTATGATCCCCTGTATCGTGCAGGATTTTAAGACCGATGAAGTATTGATGCTTGCTTATATGAATGAAGAATCCTATAAGAAGACACTTATCACCGGTCGCATGACTTATTTCTCGAGATCCAGAAATGAATTGTGGACCAAGGGTGATACCAGCGGACATTACCAGTTTTTAAAATCTCTTAAATATGACTGCGATTCCGATACTCTGCTTGCCAAGGTTGAGCAGATCGGAGCTGCCTGTCACACCGGAAACAGGACCTGCTTCTTTAATGACATCGTGATCGATGAATTTGAAGAAAAGAATCCTTTGCTGGTGCTTAATGACGTACTTTCCGTTATTCATGACAGAAAGCTTCATCCCAAGGACGGTTCATATACCAATTATTTATTCGATAAGGGTATTGATAAGGTCCTTAAAAAAGTGGGAGAGGAAGCCACTGAAATCGTAATTGCGGCTAAAAACCCTAATCCAAATGAGATAAAGTATGAGATCTCCGATTTTCTTTATCATGTAATGGTGCTTATGGCCATGAAAAATGTTACATGGGAGGAAATCATGACGGAGCTTTCCAACAGATAATTTGGTTTAAATAGGTGTATTTATGCAAAAGTGTCCAATTCCCGAAGAAATAATGATGAAGATCGACCATCCCGAACGTTATATCGGGAACGAGATCAATTCCGTCGTAAAGGACAAAGATAAAGTAGACATCAGGTTTGCCATGTGCTTTCCTGATGTTTACGAGATCGGTATGAGCCATCTCGGCATTCAGATTCTATATGATATGTTCAATAAATTTGAAGATACCTGGTGTGAACGTGTTTATTCACCCTGGGTTGACCTTCATAAGATCATGAAAGAAGAACATATCAGTCTTTTTACTCTTGAAAGCAAAGACCCCGTAAAAGAAATGGATTTTCTTGGTATCACATTACAGTATGAAATGTGTTATACCAATATTCTGCAGATCCTTGATCTTTCAGATATTCCTTTATTAAGCAAGGACAGAACCTGGGATGATCCCATCGTAATCGGCGGTGGTCCCTGCACATATAATCCCGAACCAATCGCGGATTTCTTTGATATTTTTTATATCGGTGAAGGCGAAACTATGTATCGCATGCTGCTGGATCTTTATAAAGAATCCAGAAAGAACGGCGATTCCAGAAAAGAATTCTTGCATAAGGCGGCTAAACTTTCCGGTATGTATGTACCACAATTTTATGAGCCCGTATACAATGATGATTTCACGCTAAAGGAATTTAAACCATTGGAAAGCGATGTTCCCGTTAAGATAACCAAGGAACTCGTTACCGATATGGATAAAACCTATTATCCCGACAAGCCGGTTGTTCCATTTATGAAAGTAACTCAGGACCGTGTGGTGCTTGAGATAATGCGTGGATGTATAAGAGGCTGCAGATTCTGCCAGGCAGGTCAGATATACAGACCTGTTCGAGAGCGAAGCGCCGAATACTTAAAAGAAAAAGCAGTTAAAATGCTTAAGAATACCGGACATGAAGAAATATCATTATCATCTCTTTCATCATCCGATTATTCACAGATAGAAGAGCTTGTTAATTTCCTTGTTGAGGATTGCACCAAAAAGAAAATAAATATTGCCCTTCCTTCCCTTAGAATAGATCAGTTCTCCGTTGATGTAATGAGTAAGGTTCAGGACATAAGGAAGTCAAGTCTTACCTTTGCTCCCGAAGCGGGTTCTCAGAGAATGAGAAATGTTATCAATAAGGGTCTTACGGAGGAACAGATCCTTAACGGTGCCGCTCTTGCATTTAAGGGAGGCTGGACAAAGGTTAAGTTATATTTCATGCTGGGACTTCCCTTTGAAACAGAAAAGGATATAGAAGGAATTGCTTTACTTGCCAATGAGATCGCCAAGACCTTTTATGATACGGTTCCCAAGGAAGAAAGAGTTAATGGTAAGGTTCAGATTACCGTAAGCACTTCCTTCTTCGTTCCCAAGCCCTTTACTCCTTTCCAGTGGGCCAGAATGGATAAGAGAGAAGATTTCATTGATAAAGCAGAGCATACAAAGCATTATATCGCTTCTCAGCTTAATCAGAAGGTTATTAAATATAACTGGCACGAAGCGGATGTCAGTATGATGGAAGGTGTTCTTGCAAGAGGCGACAGACGGCTTTCAAGGGTTATATTAAATGCATATAATAAAGGCTGTATTTTTGATGCATGGGGTGAATATTATCATCATGACGTATGGATGCAGTGCTTTGAAGAAGAAAATATCGATCCCTTCTTTTATACAACACGCGAAAGAGCGGAAGATGAACTGTTCCCCTGGGATTTCATTGATTGTGGCGTAACAAAGGCGCATCTTCTTCGTGAATGGCACAATGCACAGAATGAAAAGGTTACAGATAACTGCAAAGCAAGATGTTCAGGCTGCGGTGCTCTTAAATTTGATTGCGGTATCTGCGTAAACAGATAATTTGGTATAGAAATCAAAGTACTTGATTTTAGAAAGATTATTTATGAAGGTTAGAATTAAATTTACAAAAACAGGAATCCTAAAATATATCGGTCATCTTGATCTGATGAGATACTTTCAAAAGGCTTTGAGAAGAACTGACATCGATGTCATGTATTCAAAGGGCTTTTCACCTCACATGATCATGTCTTTTGCGCAGCCTCTTGGCGTAGGCGTTGAGAGTTTAGGTGAATATTTCGACCTGGAGATTGCCGATACCGAAGATGTAAGTCTTATTAAGGATAAGCTTAATGTAACCATGGCCGAGGGCATTACCATTGAAGCTGTTTGCGTACTCCCCGAAAAATCCGAGAATGCCATGGCGTCCGTTAAGGCTGCTGATTATTATATTGATTTTTATGATAAGAAACCTGATTTTACACTTCTTAATGAGACTTATTTAAATTCTTCCGAACTTTTTTATGAAAAAGAAACCAAGTCCGGCAAGAAGGAGATCAATGTAAAAGAATTTACCTTTGATTTTAAGATTGAAGAATCCGGGCTTTTCATAAGGACTGATGCATCAAGCGGCGGAAATCTTAAACCGGGAGCCTTTCTGGAAGCTTTATTTAAAAAAGCAAATCTTGATTTAAATGAATATAAATATCATGTAATGAGACAGGATCTTTATACTCTTAATGAAAATAATGAATTTGTTTCTTTGGGTTTAATCTATGCATGAGAATACGCTTGTTTATACAAAATTTAATAGCGTAAATACAATGTTTCGGTTTTCTGAAGGTAAAGCCTTTGAATATATCGAAGAAGAACCTGATGATATGATCCTTCTTGATGATATTATTGTGGGTGTGGTTGACTCCGTAAAAGAATCAATTAATGCATGTTTCGTAAAGATTTCTCCTGAAGATACCGGTTTTCTTTCACTTGAAGATGTGGATCAAAGATTTTCTTTTGGTAAGAATAAAGAAAAACTTGTACCAGGGGATCTGATACTCTGCCAGGTTAAGAGTCTTCCCCAGAAAAATAAAGGGTATCGCCTTTCAATGCATTTAACTTTAAAGGGAAGATTTACGGTCATCAATTCGGTTTTTTCAAATAATGAGGTTAATAAGCTTACTTTTTCATCTAAACTCAGTAAGGAAAGAATCGAAGAATTAGAAAAGCTTCAATTTAATCTTCAGGATCTTTCATGTATTTTAAGGACCGCCTGTGAAACCGGCAGTGATGATGAGATAGTAAAAGAATTTGATGCATTATCGGATATTCTTATAAATATACTTAAGAATGGTGATAAGAGGACTCCGTATTCAAGATTATATAAGGGCAGAAAAACTTTATATAACAGGCTTTTAAATCTTAATCCCGATAAAATAGTTACGGACGATAGAGATATATATGATTATTTAAAGAAGGATTCATTTATTTCAGATAAGCTTTCTTTCTATGATGATAAAAAGTTAAATCTGAGTGTCCTCTATAAATTAAAGGAAGCTCATGATGAAGCATTTGCGAGAAAGGTAAATTTATCAAACGGCGGGTTTCTTATAATCGATAAGACCGAAGCCTTAACGGTTATTGATGTTAACAGCGGAAAAGGTTCTGCTGCGAAGAACAGTATCATTAAAACAAATACCGAAGCGTGCTTCGAAATAAGGCGTCAATTATCCTTAAGAAATCTGTCGGGGATCATTATAGTTGATTTTATCAATATGGACAGTTCATCAGAAAAAGAAACGGTTTCTTTACTAAAAAAACTATTCAGGGATGATTCAGTTAAAACAAATTGCATAGGATTTACAAAACTCGGGCTATGCGAAATAACCCGTGAAAAAACCTATGCAGGCTTATAAATAAATGTTGACATTTGAATACTTTGATGCTAATCTGTTAGAGTATGCCGCATAGTGAGGTAGAAGTGTGCCCTTTTGCACCACCGAAGCTAGCGAGTAAAAACCAGTATTGGTTTAGGATAGGAGGTACAGACTATGTACGCTATAATTGCTACCGGAGGAAAACAGTATAAGGTATCCGAAGGAGATGTTATCCGTGTTGAAAAGCTTGACGCTGAAGCAGGCGCAACAGTTACTTTCGACAACGTAATCGCAGTAAGCAATGATTCCATCAAGGTTGGTAAGGACGTTGCATCCGCAACAGTTTCTGCTACAGTTATGGATCAGGGCAGAGGCAAGAAGGTTATCGTTTACAAGTACAAGAGAAAGAGCGGATATCACAAAAAGAACGGTCATAGACAAGCATACACTCAGGTTAAGATTGAAAAGATTAATGCCTAATTATTTGGTATGATATGACAACTATTGAATTCTACACGGACGAAAACAATTTATATAAGGGCTTTAAAGCTTCCGGTCATGCAGGCTATGCCGATGCAGGCGAGGATATTGTATGTTCATCCATTTCTGTTTTAACGATTAATACAGTTAATTCCATCGAAAGATTGACGGATGCTGTTTTTAAACTTGATTCGGATGAAAAGACCGGTTTGATTGATTTTTGTGTAGAGAACTATGAAAGCAGTGAAGTACAGCTTCTTCTTTCATCGTTACATCTTGGATTATCCGAAATCCAAAAGAGTTACAAAAAATATTTGAAATTGACAAATAGGAGGTATTAACCATGATGAAATTGAACCTTCAATTTTTCGCTCATAAAAAGGGAGTTGGTTCTACCAAGAACGGTAGAGATTCCGAATCTAAGAGATTAGGTGCGAAAAGAGCTGACGGACAGTTCGTTAAAGCAGGTAACATTCTTTACAGACAGCGTGGCACAAAGATTCATCCCGGTGTTAACGTTGGACGTGGCGGAGATGACACATTATTTGCTTTAGTTGATGGTGTTGTTCGTTTTGAAAGATTAGGAAGAGACAAAAAGCAGGCTTCTGTATATCCTGTTGAAAAGTAATTCTGTCTTTTGTTAATGGCCAAGGGTTTCGTACGATTATACGAAACCCTTTTTTAACTTAAATAAATTGTTTTATTTATTTTTTGAGGTGTCAGATGTTTGCAGACAGAGCAAAGATTTATATAAGAAGCGGCAAAGGCGGAGACGGTCATGTTTCTTTTCGCCGCGAAAAGTATGTTCCTGACGGTGGTCCCGACGGCGGTGACGGAGGACACGGAGGATCTGTTTATTTTGAAATTGATGAAGGTTTAAATACCCTTACTGATTATAGATTTAATAAGCATTATCATGCTGAAGACGGCGAAGACGGCGGAAAGAAGAACTGTCGCGGTAAAGACGGTGAAGATATTATTTTAAAGGTTCCGGAAGGAACGGTTATTAAGGATGCGGAATCCGGCAAGGTTCTTCTTGATATGTCCGGTGATAACAGAAAAGTTGAATTTTTAAAGGGCGGTCGCGGCGGTCTCGGTAACCAGCATTATGCAACAAGCACCATGCAGGCACCTAAATATGCAAAGCCCGGACAGCCTGCAAGAGAATTAAATGTTCTTTTGGAGCTTAAGACAATTGCGGATGTAGGTTTAGTAGGATTTCCCAATGTCGGAAAGTCAACACTGCTTTCCGTAGTTTCCAATGCAAAGCCTAAAATAGCCAATTATCACTTTACAACACTACAGCCTAACCTTGGTGTTGTTGATATGGATGGTGTCGGCGGTTTTGTTATAGCTGATATTCCCGGTCTTGTGGAAGGCGCCAGCGAAGGCGTTGGTCTTGGACTTGATTTCTTAAGACATATAGAAAGAACCAGAGTGCTCGTTCATGTTGTTGATGCAGCTTCTACGGAAGGAAGAGATCCCATTGATGATATAATTAAAATCAATGAGGAACTTAAAAAATACGGTGCGGATGTTGCCAACAAGCCTCAGATCATTGCTGCCAACAAGCTTGACGTATGCGAAAATCCTGATGAGATCGTAAAAAAGCTTAAAGATCGATTTGAGCCGGAAGGTTATGAGGTATTTCCGATTTCGGGATATACCAAAAAGGGCGTTAAAGAGCTTTTACTTCATATTCTTGAAGTACTTAATAAATATCCCAGAAAAACTTATGTCTTTGAGCCGGAAATGATTCCGGAATTTGCCGGTTTATATTCTGAGCCCTTTGAAGTATACTTTGATGAGAAGGCAAAAGAATATGTTATCGAAGGTCCACGAATCGAAAAGATGCTTGGTTATACAAATCTTGATTCTGAAAAGGGCTTTGCTTTCTTCCAGACATTCTTAAAGGACAATGGAATTCTCGATCAGCTTGAAGCTCTGGGAATTCAGGACGGAGATACCGTAAGAATGTACGGATTTTCTTTTGACTATTATAAATAGGAGTTTTTTATGATTAAAAACAGCAGACAGCGTGCTTATTTAAAAAGCCTTGCCATGAATATAGATTCTTTTTTCCAGATCGGTAAAAGCACACTTACACCCGAAATTACGGATGCTGTAAGAGAATGCTTTAATACTCATGAACTTATTAAGATCACGGTTTTAAAAAATTGCATGGACACACCCAAGAATATGGCCGGTGTTCTTGCGGAAAGAACCGGATCCGAAGTTGTTCAGGTTATCGGAAGAAAGATAGTATTATATAAGGCAGACAAAGATAACCCTAAGATTATTCTTCCCAAGGACTAAGGTGCAGGATGATTCCAAATTACTACGGCGATTATAAATATATCATTGATGATTTAGAAAAAATTCAAAAGGATTCACGGCATATTCATTCCCTGGGAGTTGCCTTTACGGCAGTTTCCCTTGCAATGAAATATGAATGCGATTTAAACAAAGCATTTCTTGCCGGAATTCTTCATGATTGCGCCAAATTAAAGGATTTTGACGATAAGAATTATATTAATATCTGTGAGGAAAAGAATATTTCCATAACTGATTATGAACATAAAAATCCCTTTATGCTTCATGGTAAAGTGGGCGCCATCATCGCCAAAGAAAAATATAAAATAGAAGATGAAGAGGTCCTTTCGGCAGTTATTAATCATATTGTGGGAAAGCCTTCCATGACTCTTCTTGAAAAGATAATATTTATTGCGGATTATATTGAACCGGGACGTACTCAGGCATCAAACCTTGCTTATTTACGTAAGCTTGCATTTGAAGATCCCGATGCCTGTGTTTATGAGATATCGGTTAATGTTATAAACTATTTAAAGAGTATCAATGCGGATATTGATGAGAGAGCCTTTGAAACTCTTGAATATTACAAAAAGAGGTAACAAATGACAGAAGTAAATATTAAAGATCGTGTAATTAATGCCTGTAAAGCCATTTCCGAAAAGAAAGGTTATGATATTAAGATAATTGATATTGAAGGCTTATCAAGCATTTCAGATTATTTTGTACTTGCTACAGGAAATAACATCAATCAGGTTCAGGCTATCTCCGATGAGGTATTTGACAGTTTAGCCAAGGAAGGCGTTCATCCTTCTCATCTTGAAGGATATGATAAGGGTACCTGGATATTAATGGATTATAAGGATTTCATTGTTCATATTTTTGATAAAGATGCTCGAGACTTTTATAATCTTGAAAGAATATGGAAGGATGCTCCGACAGAAGAGTATAACGATTGATTAGTATTGTTGTATCTAAACTCCCGCTCGAAGTGAGCGGGTTTTTTAATCTTATATTTTTGAATTTACAAAACCCCGTTCGTAATGAGCGGGGTCTTGTTTATAACAGGTACTAATTGAATAGCCTGTAAAAGGGGGCGATCAGAAAAATCTGTATACACCGAAAACTTTACCGATAATAACACAATCATCAACGATAATAGGATCCATGGTATCATTTTCGGGTTGAAGTCTGATATGTCCGTTTTCTTTATAGAAAGTTTTAACAGTAGCGGAATCATCGATCAATGCAACGCAAACATCACCGTTGTTAACCGTGTTACATTCTTTTACGAGAATGCAGTCACCGTTCATAATTCCGATGTTTATCATGGAATCGCCCTTTACTTTAAGAATAAAGCTTTTTCCTCCGGGAACTCTGTCCTGGGGGACAGGGAAGTAGGAGTCAATGTTCTGTTCGGCAAGAATGGGCATTCCGGCGGCAACCTGACCTACGACGGGAAGATTAATGGCAGCTGTGTTATAAAAAGCTTCCTCTTCATCAAGGAAACGATAGCCACGGGATTTAAAGTCATCCTTGGCAATGTATCCGTGTTTTATAAGACCTTCAATGTGCATGAAAACGGAAGAGGTGGATCGTAAATTAACTCCTTCACAGATCTCTCTTACGGAAGGGGGAAATCCCTTTTCTCTAACGAAAGCTTTCATGAAATCCAGGACCTGTTGCTGTTTCTGGGTGATTTTTCCGTCGGGCATATGATACCTCCATATAGATTATTTGTTCTGGATTAATTATAGCACATATGTTTCCCATGTCAAACATTTTTCGAACAAAAATTCGCGAATATTTGTTGACAAACATTTATTCGTGTAGTATGTTGTAAATGTATCGAACAACTGTTTAACGCAAACAATCGTTTTGCAAGAAGGAGCGGACATGGCACAGGCTGTTAATTACAACGAAAGAAGCGAATTAAGAATCTTAAATAACAGAATCAGAAGAAACAGAGAGTTAAGAAGACATATTTTTGTTCTTTTTATTATGCTGGTTCTTATGATAACAATGTCCTTATTGTTTTTCTCACTTAAGGCCAATGCGTCGGGAGAAAGCGAAAAAGTATATAAATATTATCTGACTGTAGAGATCAAGGCCGGAGATACAATAACCTCCCTTTCCGAAGAGTACGGAAAAGAAGGTTACAGTCTTAAGGATTTTACTAAAGAAGTAAAATATATCAATAATTTGGATGATGATGAAACACTTAAGGCAGGAAGCTATATTGTCGTTCCCTGTTTTTTAAAAACAGCATCGGAAGATTGATGCATATTTAATCTAGTTGATTATTCTTGTCATGAGCGCATACATCTGATGAATATTTATAGGTTTAGGTATGTAAGCATTCATGCCTGCTTCGATACATTCCATGCGATCCTCACTCATGGCATTGGCGGTCATGGCAATAACAGGAATTGTCTTACTGTCTTTCTTTTTGGATTTTCTGATCTCCTTAGTAGCAGCCATGCCATCCATATTAGGCATTCTGATATCCATAAATATGGCATCATAATGATATGATTTTGCCTTTTTATACATCTGTACGGCTTCAAGGCCGTCATTTGCTATATCAACCTTTGCTCCTACATTTGTAAGTATCTGAAGAGCAATCTCCTGGTTGATCTCATTATCTTCGCAAAGAAGGAAACGCTTGCCGGAATAATCTTTTCTGATAGGTTCGGTATCTATTACTTCATCAATGATGGGATGTTCGTCGGTAATTTCTTTATAAGGAAGTATAAAGGATAATTTGAATATCGTTCCCTGATTGATAATACTTTCTACGGCAATTTCTCCACCCATGAGTTTTACAAGATTATATGCAATTGAAAGTCCCAAACCTGAACCTTCTGTTATTTCCACACCGGGGCGGTTTTCCTGACTGAATGATTCAAATAAATGCTTTTGAAACTCATCAGACATTCCTATACCATTATCGGAAATCGTTATATAAGCGATAAGGGTCTTTTCATCGATGGTATCACTGCGTATTTTAAGCTCAATATTTCCTCCGGGATTAGTATATTTGCAGGAGTTTGAGAGAATATTGAACATGATCTGATTAAATCTCAGCTTGTCAACATATATAGCTTTATTTTTGATATCCGTAATAAAGTTGAAATGTAAATTCTTTTTATCACAGAGAGGTTGAATTATTCCGCTTAAATATTCTTCGAACTCGCTGTAAGGATAAGTTTCGGGCTTCAATTCGATTTTACCGGATTCAATCTTGGACATATCCAAAACGTCATTTAAGAGGCCTAAAAGATAACTTGAGGAGGTCTTTGCTTTATTAAGATAGCCCCTTATAACATTAATATCATCCTGGTCCGATGCAAGTTCCAGCATTCCCATGATCCCGTTTAAAGGAGTTCTTATATCATGGCTTACCAAAGATAAGAATTCGGATTTTGCGATATTTGCCTTTTCTGCGGCAACCAAAGCATTTGAAAGCTTTCTTTTCTGTTCAAGCTCTTCATTAAAGAGCTTGGTTGTATCATGACAGGAAACCGTCATGACATCACGTTTATTATTTAAAAAGGCAAATCGAAGTATTTTATGCTTATTCTTTTCGTAATTATCGCTGGTATTATATTGAAGGGTATATTCTCCGTAAGTATTTATCTTTTCTATGAGGTTAGGATAGTTGAATTCGGATAACAGGTATTCAAGTTCGTCTTCCGATTGGATTGTTCGTTTAAATTCATTTGTAAAATATCCTAAGAAATCTTCGTTTTCTTCATTTAAGTCCACATTATAGCGGTCGATTATAAAGAAAATATTGGTTTTGATATATACAAGAGCGATATAGTCATATTCACGCTGAACAGTGCCATTTACAAGGTTTTCAATGGTCTTGTTATAATTAATATTAATAATATTAAGAACGCATTCAACATCGCCGTTTATGGGATTTTTAATTAAATTTGCGGTTGTTTTTACAAAGATCTCGCAATCCTTTTTAATATATAAAGAGTGCTCAAGATTTACCTGGTAATTACTCTTATCAAAAGTGGATAGGAGAGAGTTTCTTGAAAAAGTATTTATAAAATGTATTTTATCATTCTGTCCGGGAATCTTATCAACGATCTGAGCAATCAGATCATCAAAGGATTCGCAAATGGTAAAATCCTTTAAATACGCATAGTTTGACATAGCGGACTTAATGGTATTATTTGAAAGATTTGCCTGATTAATGCATATATTATCAACATTATTTTTTATCAGAGCTTCGGATCTTAAATTAAAGGCAATTTCAGCATTCTTTTGCTCAGTAAGATCTATAAGCATTCCGTGAGCGACAACAGGGATATTATCCTTGTTAAATTCCACGGTATATTTAACTCTGATATATTTAGGAGTATTTGAGTTGGGGAAATGGAACCAGTTTTCTCTTGTAACTTCCTTATATCCAGCAGTGAGCTTTCGGTAGGATTCAAGATATTCCGGAATATCATCTTTATCTATCAGCCTTGAACTTAAGATCGCTTCAGGGATATTTAAATTGGTAAATGTAAAATCAAAGAATTTATTTAAATCATCTTCATATAAGAACTTTTTATTTATGATGTCATAGTCCCATGTGGCTATATTGGCAAATTCAATGGCCTTATGATATCTTTCGGCATTTTGAATCAATTCGGATTTCTTTTTATCCTTTGATTCAGAACTGTCATATATGGATGAATAATAATAAAGATCATCATTTTCTTCCGCAAAGTAAGCAGCAACTCCACTTAAAAAGCATAAACCACCGTTTTTCTTTTTAACCTGAATGGTATAGCTGTAGCTTTTCTTTGTATGAGCTATTTCAAAAAAGCCTTTATAAAGATATTCATAATCGTAGCGGGAGATAAGTTTTGAACAATCCGTATGAAGTGTATTATCAAAATCATCGGGTTCATATCCGAACATTTGAGGAATTGAATCAGAATAAAAAACAACCTTAATCTGCCCATCGGCTATTTTAAAAATAATCGATCGGAAATTAAGGAGGTTTGCTATGTTAATTGCGTTTTCCAGTGTAATATGCATTGGCTCACCTTTTGTCTTTGCCGGCAAAAAAATTAACAGTTTCAATTGCTGTAAATATGCGATTGCTTACTCCGGGGGCACATTTATTTATTTCACTTAAAACTTTCTTAACGTATTCTCGTTTTGTTTTTTTATCAACGGGACAGGGGCTCTTTAAAACAGGAATCTCATATTTATTTACAAAGCCCTTGACTTCGCTTTCTTTTACATAGATTAAAGGCCTGAGGACAGTTATCTTATCCCTGTCTAAATATGTAACGGGATTAATGGTATTGAATCTTCCTTCATAGATCAAAGAAAGCAGAAGAGTATCAACAACATCATCCTTATGATGGGCATAGGCGATCTTATTTATTTCAAGCTCCTTTAATCGGGCATTTAATGCTCCTTTACGCATTTTTGCGCATAAAGAACAGGGATTTTGTTCTTTTCTTATATCAAATACTATGGAAGCGATGTCAGTCTTTATTATTTGATATTCAACACCTAAATCATCGCAAAAAGCTTTGATTTTACAAAAATCCACATTTTCAAAGCCCAGATCAACTGTAAAAGCATATAATTCAAAGGACTTTGGATAAAAGTTCTTAAGCTTTGAAAGTCCGTAAAGAAGAGTGAGTGAATCCTTACCGCCTGAAATCCCTACGGCAATTTTATCGCCCTCATCGATCATTTCATATTTATCTATTGCCTGTCTTATCAGGCTTAAAAGTCTGTTTTCCTGCATATTTTTGTTATTTTCTTTAGATTAAGTATAGCATAATAAATAAATAAAAGTATTCTAAATTTGTAATAATTCTTATTGCCTGTGTGCTATAATTTTATTAAGAAACCTTTATAAGGGGTAATCATATGAAGATTAAGCTTGAAAACAAATATTTCCAGATCGGATTAACACTTTTTCTTACAGCCGTATCCATAATGGCTGTATATTTTCTGTTTTTTAAACTGTCAACCCTTATGGATGGGCTTGCGGCATTAAATAAAGTTCTTGCACCCATTACATATGGTATGGTAATTGCATATTTGATTACTCCGTTGCTTAATTTTGTTGAAAAGAAAGCAGTAATGCCTGTAATCAATTATCTTAATAAGAATGATAAGTTAAAAAACAAAGAGAAAATATCCAGATTGGTATCATTATTGATCACATTCACAGTGATAATTTATATGGCATATGCTTTTTTTGCCAATGTTATACCTGAATTATATTCAAGCGTTCAGAGTCTTATCAATCATTACACGATTTATACCAACAACCTCGTTGAATTTGTAAATAAAACCCTGGAAGACAATCCCGAATTTGCGAAAATGCTTTCGGATCTTGTATATGATTATTCAAGCGAAGCTGACAACTTCTTAAATGATGTTGTAATGCCTTCGGTACAGAAATTATTGCTTCCCAATATTAATACATTTATTTCATCATTTTCCGCGAGCTTACTTAAGATATTTAAATTTTTATGGAATGTTATTATCGGAATTATAATTTCAATATATGTCCTTGTATCAAAAGAAAGATTTGCAGGCGGTTCAGTTAAATTAATATATGCTTTTTTATCTAAGAATACCGCCAATGCCTTTGTTGAATCCGTAAGATTTACCCACAAAACCTTTATCGGATTCCTTTCCGGTAAAATATTTGATTCACTTATCATCGGTATTATCTGTTATTTTGGATGCCTTATAATCGGAATCCCTTACGCATTGCTTATCAGTGTGATCATCGGCGTTACCAATGTAATTCCTTTCTTTGGTCCTTACCTGGGAGCTGTTCCAAGCACACTTATTATTTTACTTGTTAATCCTAAGATGGCTCTGTATTTCGTGATTTTCATATTGGTTTTGCAGCAGGTTGACGGTAATTTCATAGGCCCCATGATCCTTTCACAGTCAACGGGTATCACTTCATTCTGGATCATCGTTTCGATTACCGTTTTCGGCGGATTCTGGGGTGTTATCGGTATGATCATCGGTGTACCTTTAACTGCAGTCATTCTTGCGGGTATTAATAAGATTTCCGATAAGAAGCTAAAAGCAAAAGACTTACCTACCGGTCAGGATGAATATTTTGAACTGGCATCCGTAAGTGAAGACGGTACCATGAATCATAATCTGGTAAAAGAAGAAAAGAAACCCACAAAGCCGGCACTTTTTATTAAAAAGTTATTTGTTGCCATATTTAACGGGATTAAGAAAGCATATGTATTTATATCAAAATTCATCAAAGACAGATTAAAATCCCGTAATAAAAATGATGATTGATCATTAAATTAAAAAGCTTCCGTAGTAATCAAACTATGGAAGCTTTTAATTTATTCCGAATAAGGATCAACTTTTGCCGCAGCACGTCTGTGAGCATCCTCGGATGCTGCGTAATGCTTTGCTGTGGTATTTATGTCAGAATGACCTAAAACATCGGCTACAAGCCTTATATCACCTGTTTTATTATATAATGCGGTACCATATGTGGAACGCATTTTATGAGGAGATATTTTCTTATTGGCAACAGCCACATGGGCATACTTATTTACCATTTGCTGAACGCTTCTAATGGCAATTCGGCGCTTCTGAATGGACATAAAAAGAGCTTTTTCCTTGTCGGAATCAATATAATGGGGGCGTTCAAGCTCAAGATAATCACATAGAGCTTCTTTTGTTACCTCATCAAAATAAAGAATATGCTCTTTACGGCCTTTTCTTACAACAACCATTGAGTTTTCATTGAAATTAAGATCGTCAACGTCCAATCCGACACATTCTGAAACTCGAATACCTGTTCTAAGCAGGAGAGTAAGTATCGCCAAATCTCGATATCTTGTATTTTGAAGTATTTTTTGCTGCCTGAGAGACCCGACTTCGCAGTTTTTTATTACATTCAGGAAGGTATCGACTTCGGATGGCGTTAATCGAATGATCACATGGTCGTCATCCTTGCGGTTTTGCTTATTGGCGCCAACAGTTGGATCGTTATCAAGAAATTGATGCTCAACCTGATATTTATAAAAAGAACGCAATGCGGACATTTTCCTTGCGATTCCGGATATTTCATTCTGACGGTCGTATTTTCCGATGATCGTTACATCTTTAGCGCTTAGATATTTCTGGTACTCATTAATGTCCTGGAAAGTTAAAGAATTTAATATATCTGCAGGAACAGATGATATTTCATATGATTTAGCCCCGGGACAAAACTCTTTTAAGTATTCGAAGAAATCAAGCAGATCATATGTATATGAAACGGCTGTATTTGGATTCCTTTGAGCTTTGGAATCTAAAAACTCATAGGTATAAGTGGGAAGCTTTTTCTTCATGGCTTCAAGTTTTAATCTATATTTTTTATCTTTTTCTTTATTATATTCAGAATCACGGCCCATGATTAATTTACCTCCGGATCAAATAGATATGCGTAAATTCGTGCTATTTATTCGTTAAATTGAGATTTAACGCATAGATATATATTCATAATACCACGTCTATTCTGTCTTTGCAAGTAAGAAAAAAGCACCTCGAATGCAAGTTTTACATTTGGGGTGCTTTTAAAATAATAGCTATTTTTTTACAAATCTAAGATAAATTAAATTATCGGTTCCATCATATTATGAGTCGGGTGCCAATCTATTTTGTGGCTTTTTCAAAATCTTCAACATATTGCACGATCAAATCCACGGTACGATCAACACCGAGTTTTCCGGAATTTATGCATAAATCATAGGATTCTGCATGCCCCCACTTTTTTGATGAATAATAATTATAGTATGATGCACGCTGTTTATCTTTTTTTAGATAGGTCTCTCTCGCTTTTGCTTCTGTTGTAATGGAAGGTTCTTTTTTTAATATGTTCTTTATTTTAAAATCATCATCAGCATAAATGAAAAGATTAATTACATTTTTGTAATCGTTTAAAGCATAATCAGCGCATCTACCTACAAATACACAGGGACCTTCATTGGCCATTTTCTTAATGGCATCAAATTGCGCTAAAAATACCTTATGACTTATGGGCATATCAACAAATGATGAGGAATTGTAACCAAAGGAATATGTATCCATTACCAGGTTATAAAGGAAAGAGCTTGTGGGTCTTTCATCATGATTCTGGATCATTTCTTCGCAAAAACCGCTTTCTTTGGCAGCTCTTGTTAAAATTGATTTGTCACAAAAGGGAATTTTAAAATAGTTTGCGACCTTCTCTCCGATTTCATGTCCTGCAGATCCATACTGTCTGCCGATAGTTATAATTGTATTCATAAGCGATACTCCCTTCACTTACTTATAATTTATATCTAAATTTTATATTAAGATTATAACATAAATTGTCAGATAATTAAAGTATGTTTACATAATAATATTATGTAAACTGACATTAATTTCTCGATTTTTTTTATCAGTTATTTCGCAATTTTTTCAGTATATCTTCAAAGTAATCCGGTAATTCTGAATCAAAAAGCAGCTTTTCACCCGTTGTTGGACTTATAAAGCCTATGGTTTTCGCATGTAATATCTGTCCTGCGCATTTAAAGCTTTCTTTTCCGTTAAAATATACGGGATCGCCCATTAAGGGATGATTTATACTCTTTAAATGAACTCTTATCTGATGAGTACGTCCTGTTTCAAGCTTACATTCAATATATGTATAATCTTTAAATCGCTCCAATACTTTTATATGAGTTACTGCTCTCTTGCCGTCAGGGACGATACTCATCTTTTTTCTGTCATTTTTATCACGTCCAAGAGGCGCATCTACTGTTAAATTATCTTCCTTTATTATACCGTGGCATATTGCATGATAAATGCGATTACAGGTATGATCCTTTAGCTGTTCCGCTATATGATTATGGGCTTTATCATTCTTACATATTATCAGAAGACCGGATGTATCTTTATCAATTCTATGCACAATACCGGGTCTTAACACCCCGTTTATGCCGCTTAAACGTCCGTTTAAATGAAATAATAAAGCATTTACCAGGGTGCCTGAATAATGACCGCAGGAAGGATGAACCACCATTCCCTGAGGTTTATTTACGATGGCAACATCATCATCTTCATATACTATATCAATGGGAATATTTTCAGGAACTATTTCGGGATCCTTTAAGCTGGGAATTGTTAATACTATCCTGTCATCGGCTTTTATCTTATAATTTGCCTTTTTGGGACTGTCATTGATGATGAGATTCCCATCTTCTATTTGTTTTTGAATAAATGACCTGGATAAATCCGGAAACAGATTACTTAAATATTTATCGCATCTCTCTCCTTCTTCTTCAGGTAATACAATAAAAACATGTTCTTCCATTAATGTAATTCCCTGATTTTCTTTTCTTTAAATCGTAAGAAGTTTAAATCATCCTCTTTGTAAAAGAAGATTAAAAGAATGGCTATGCCTATAGTGCCGATTGTGACATAAATGTCAGCAACATTAAATACGGGAAAGTTTATAAAGCTTAAATAAATATAGTCAACTACGAAACCGTTCAGGATCCTGTCGGTCATATTACCAATCGCTCCTGAGGAAATAAAGATTAAAAATAAATGCGCTGCAATATATTTTTTCTTAGGAGGAAAACTCCATATTAAAAATATAATGGCAATAAGCATGATAATGGTTACCATTAAAAAGAATGCCCTCTGATTTTTCAGTATACCGAAAGCGGCGCCGGTATTCTCAAGATAATGTAAATCAAGAATTCCGGGGATAACCGAAAAATCAGGATGATCTTTTAATTTATCAACAATAAAATGCTTTATGGTTCTGTCAATCGAAAAAAGAAAAGCAAGAAACAGAACATCCAATATATAAATTTTAAATTTAGAAGCTTTGTTTTCCATTAAACTTCATCCTTAAAATTAAGTTCTTCCAATGCCTTAAGTATTTCATCCCTGCCAATGTTATTTACCAAAACAGCTTCACCGATCTTATTAAGAAGGACCATGTTGATCTCATTGCCGGTGTTCTTTTTATCAAATTTCATAAGCTCGATGATCTCGTTCAGGTCATCCGTCTTTATTGTGATCGGAAGATTAAAGGGAACAAACATGTCGCGAATCTCGTAATAATCTTCCATTTCAAGCATGTTTCTTTTCCATGAGATATAGGAGGCAGCAACACAGCCTAGTGCAACAGCTTCTCCGTGAATATATTCACCTTTAAAATACGCTTCGATGGCATGGCCGATTGTATGTCCGAAATTAAGTAAGGCCCTCTCTCCTCTTTCATAAGGATCGTTTTCTACTACCGATTTCTTTATTAAAACGGAATGAGAGATCATCTTAAGTAAAGTATCAGGGTCTTTTTCGCATATTTCATACATATTATCGATTAGCCATAAATAGTATTCTTCATCTTTAATAAGACCATGCTTCATGATTTCAGCAAAACCGTTATAGAATTCTCTTTCAGGTAACGTTGATAAGAATTCTGTATTTATATAAACAAATTCAGGAAATGAAAAGGCTCCCACCATGTTTTTGATGCCTTTATAATCAACGCCCGACTTTCCGCCCACAGATGAATCAACCATTGATAATAAGCTTGTGGGAAGAGCTATAAAGGGAAGGCCTCTTTTAAAGGTATGTGCAACATAGGCTGCAGTATCACCTACAACACCGCCGCCTAATGCGATTATCAAATCTGTCCTGTTAAACTTATTTTCAGTTAAGGCTTCATAAATCAAGTTAACCGTATCAAGATTCTTTGATGCTTCGCCTGCTTCGAATTTAAAGGTAAAAGCTTTCATGGATTCAGGTATATTTAATAAAACCTTCTTTTCCCAATGCATGGAAACATTGGTATCCGTTATGAGCATCACTTTAGATGCATTAATACTTGATAATAATTCTTTTAAGCGTTTAAAATCACTTTCAAAATAAACATTGTAATTATCTTTATCACAAGGGATTTTTACATTTAATTCCATCGGTATCTCCGTTGTAGTTTTTATTAAACTTAAAAATCCTGTCAAAGCTGACAGGATTTAAGTATTAGAAATTCTCAAATGCTCCGGTAAGGGTGTCCTGAAATTCACCCGAAACATCAACGCTTGCCGGAGTGGCCATGAACATGTAGTTAGATAACTTCTGAAGGTTTCCGCCGATTGCGATGCAGGTACCTGTAACAATATCAAGAACTCTCTGTGAGATCTGAAGATCAACGCCTTCGAAATTAAGGATTACTGTATTGTTGGAAAGTAAAGTTTCCGCAATTTCCTTAGCTTCTTCAAAGGACTGGGGTTTAAACACACAAACACTGGATTCATTCATTGTTACTGTCCTCCTTTTGGGTGATGCAGCCTTCTTGGGTTCTGAAGGTTTGATCACTTTTTCTTCCAAAGAAGGTTCAACTGTTTTTTTAGGTGTCTCTTCTACATATTCTTCCTCGTCATAGTATTCGGATTCATCTTCGTCACCGAATTTCATGACATTTAAAAACTTATCCATTACTCCCATGAAAAAATTCTCCAATCTATTATTAATTATAATTTCTTTCGCCAAAAATGCCTGTACCTACACGAACATAGGTGGCTCCGCAGGAAGCCGCAACTTCGTAGTCACCGGTCATTCCCATGGACAAAACATCCATACAAACATTATCAATGTTTTGATTTCCTATGTCAATGGATAAGGCTTTAAGTTCTTCAAAATATCGCCTGTTATCCTCGGGATTCGTAACATAGGGAGCTATGGTCATTAAGCCCTTTATATGCACATGAGGAAGCTTAGCGATTTCTTTTATCAAAGCAAGAGTATCCTCTTTAAAAATACCGAATTTTGATTCTTCCCTGGCTACGTTTACTTCTATCAAAACATTGCTTTCAACATTCTTTTTTATGGATTCCTTTTCAATGACCTCAGCCAATGCGAGGGAATCAACGCTGTGGATTAAAAATACTTTATCAACAATATATTTAACTTTATTCTTCTGCAGATGCCCTATCATATGAAAACGGATATCATTGGGACAAACTTCATATTTTTCCAGTATTTCCTGAACATGATTTTCGCCAAAATCCCTTATTCCGGTTTCATAGGCTTCCATTAACATGGAAACGGGCTTTGTCTTGCTTACGGCAATTAATGTGGGGTTATTACCGTAGGGACTTTTTTTCGCAGCTTCATCAAGCTTTAATTTAACATTTTTAATGTTTTCTTTAATTGAATCCTGCATAGTTTCTCCTAATATACAAAATCTTTATCTGATATTTTGCCTGCTTCTAAGGCTATATAATCATAGGCATTTAAGCCATATTGATCATTGGCTTTTACGATACAGTATTCTTCATTTTCATATAATACAAATACTTCTTTGAAATCGGCATATCCTTTATTTATATTATATACACCTGTTAAAGTGCCATGAAAATCATCACGTACTATAAAAGTATTATCATCGGTACTTCCGATGGGGGCATTTGATTTTATTAAAACGCTTCCCGCAGGTAATGCGCTTTTATCTACATAATAATATCCTTCGGCTTCGCCATAAATTTCTATTTCAACGAATTTTACGGTTTCATTTACACCGTCGGATTCTTTTCTGTTTACACCGAGATTGTTGGAATTTCCGCCCTTTGATACAAACTCCTTGTCAATAAGATAAAAGTCCTTTTCCACAAGGCTTGACTTAGGAACCTTTAATCCCGATTCATTTTCAAGTAAAAGCTCTATATCTATAAATCTGTCTTTTGCAAAAGAAACCATGGAATTTGTAAAGCTAAGTTCTATAACGGAATATTCTTCAAATGTATTTGCGATACTTACCCTTCCCCATGAAGTGGTCTTTGGCTCGAGAAATTTGACTTCCACATATTCATTGGCAGTGATCTCAGGTACATCTTCATTCTTGACAAGAATTGCAATGGACCAGTTTTCATCAAATACATACTTATATACAAAAGAACCGGCTTCAACAAGCTCATCATTATATAGTGCGGTTTTCTTGTAAGAATCTCTGTCAAAATCTAGGGTATTTAAATCGGCTGCGGTTTTATTCTCGAATCCGTCCTGATAATAAAGGACAATTCCGGGATCCTTTGAATAGGAATAATCGATCACATCGGTAGTGCTTATTTCATTGACCGAATTAACACTATCGAGGATTCGTTTGTTTGATAGAGTTAATATCTCGCCATCTATTTTTTTATTAAAGAAATATGCTTCCGGGAAATTCTCTTTATCAAAGGTTTTGGAAAAAAGCTTGATCTCCTGCTTTAGGGAATTTAATTCACCCTTTTCAAGAGTTGTATCTTTGGCAGGATCTTCACCCAGTAAATCGGAAAATTTACCGCTTTGATCGATGCAATAGATAAGATTGTTATATGCAGCTCTCTCACCTTCTGCGATAAAATAGTTTACATATCCGGAAGTTTCGCTGTTTACTGTCACTTCTTTTCTTAATGCAATACCTGAATATGTCTTATTCTGAGAAAGTGAACCGTATTTAACCTGATATCCGGTAGTGGGTTTTTCCTTTAATCCGAGAAAAATACAAATGATTATATATATAAGGATTACAAGAAAGATCGCGATACCTATATTAAAGTTTTTCTTTTGCTTAAAACGTAAAACGTTATTGGAAGATGGCATGTTTACTCCAAAAATCGAGAAAAGACCCCGGTAATGAACCGAGGTCTGTATTCTTAATTGTTTTTATAAGGATAAAATAACTTTTTTCTTAGTCTCGGCTGAAATGTCGTCTTCTGTAACAGAAGCGCAGATAATGAAATCTGTCTTAAATGCTTCACTGACTTTCTCTAATTTATCGATACAATATTCAAAATCTTTGTCACATTTTGAAACAATGAGGAAGGAATCAATATACATCTGTTCAAGATCATGATCCTGTGAAAGAATACCTAAGATAAAGCCTATAAATTCACTGTAATTATCAATAAAATAATCGGATACATCGATGAGACGCACCTTATTGTTAAGTTCATACATATGCTTGGTGCTCTTGTCCAAATAAACGATGTTACCCGATATCTTCTGAATCTCGCTATTAACTTTTTCAAGAAGGTGCTTGGTCTTACCCTTACCCTTTTCTCCAATGATTAATTGTACCATGATGTAACCCTCCGTCATTTATTGACTTGCGTCTTATAGAATTATTATAAGATAGTGACATGTAAAAAACAACTCTTAATTATCTTAACTTGGCCTGAAAAAGTTGGTTAAATTGCCTCTTTATTTAAGCTCTCCGAGGAGTTCCGACATTTTCCCATACAAAGAATCTCTTGAATCTTCATTTAAGATTACGGAAATATATGAATTGCCATACTTATCCTGACTAAGAAGCATAAGGCAGAATCCCGCATCCGTTGTAGTACCCGTCTTTCCGCCAAGTATCGTAACGTTTTCCGGCTTATCGTAGATTCCTCTGAAAAAGGCATTGGTCGTATTTGCGGTTGCATTTATATCATTACCGTTATTGTCATGATATACGGTGGAATAATCATGTAATTGAATGATCTCCTTGAATTTATCATATTTAATAAGCTCATTGAAAATTAAATATAGATCATGAACACAGGTTACATGTTCTTCATCCGGTAAGCCGTGAGAATTATTAAAATGGGTATGCGTAGCTCCGAGTTCCAATGCTCTTTTATTCATAAGATCGTTAAATGCTTCTTCGGTTCCGGATACATGACATGCCAATGCAATGGCTACATCATTGTATGAATTAATAAGCATTAAATGAAGCGCCTGATCCACTGTCATGGTATCACCGGGATTAAGATTCAATAAAACAGCATCATTAAAAGCGATATTTTTAACAGCGGATGTGCAGGTCACCGTATCATCAAGATTGGAATTTTCAAGAACCAGAAGGGCTGTCATGATTTTGGTAAGACTTGCGGGATACATTGTTTTAAAAGCATTCTGCTGATAGAGTATATCTTTATTTTTAACATCGACAAGAATGCCGGCTGAGGAATCTTCAAGACTGAAAATATCAAGCACATCTTCTTTTTCAACGGCTATATTTTCTGCGAAGGCTTCAGCCATAAGCTCTTCATAGGAACTTATATTAAAAGTATCTTCATGGCTTTTATTGAAATCAGAAAAAGGCATCCGTATAGCCGCATTTCCGCATGCGGTATATAAAGATGCCATTAATATACATGATAATGAAATCAAAAGTTTTTTATTTATACATTTCACGCCACTCAAGGTCTCCTCGATCAAGAGATTTAATCAATAATTCTGCGCTGGCAAGATTGGTGGCAAGAGGAATGTTATGCATATCACACAATCTCATAACATTACTTACATCAGGCTCGTGGGTTTTCTGTGTAAGAGGATCTCTTAAGAAAATAACAAGGTCGATCTGATTATGCTCGATCTGTGCACCTATCTGCTGTTCACCGCCTAAGTGGCCTGCGAGATATTTGTGAATAGAAAGATTTGTTACTTCTTCTATAAGTCTGCCGGTGGTACCGGTTGCATAAAGCTCATTCTTACTTAAAATGCCCCGATAGGCAATACAAAAATTCTGCATGAGTTTTTTCTTGGCATCATGCGCAATTAAAGCAATATTCATTAAACCCTCCAATTAAATAACAGTGTCTCGTAACTCCCTTTTTTTGCCGGAACGGAATCCGACATTTAACGCAAAGCCTATACCTATGTATGAACTTACAAGTGATGTAAGACCATAGCTTACGAAAGGAAGAGGTAAGCCGGTATTAGGCAAAATAAACGTTGCTACTCCGATATTGAAGAAGGACTGAATCCCTATTAATGTGCCGATTCCTGCAGCAATGCAAAGTCCCGCTTTATCCTGAGCGCGTCTTGCAATGGAAAAGCACTCAAAGCATATTAAGAAAAGTAACAGAATAACGGCAAGAGATCCGATAAAACCAAGCTCCTCTCCTATTACGGCAAATATAAAGTCCGTATCCGGCATAATAATGAATTTACCGTTTTTAAGTGAGCTTATGATGTTATTATTAAGGCCTTTTCCTGTTAATCTGCCGGAACCGATGGCAATAACGGAATTTATCTGCTGATAAGCATCATCAACGAATTTTTCAGGATAAAAGAAAGATAAAATTCTTTTTCTCTGATATCCGTTTAATAAGGTCTGACCTTCTTTAAGGATTATGCTTATAAAAATAATACTTGATGGAATAACCACTAGCAAAGCACCGATTATAACTCTGTAGTCGAGACCGGCCAAAAAAAGAAGGGTCAGAATAACTACGAAAACAACCAAAGTTGTAGACAGATCGGGCTGACTGAAGATCAGATACAGAGGTAACATTGCCACCACAAAATAACTGATTATAAATTGCACGGTGTTAATCTTATCTCTATATTTCATAATAAACTGTGCGAAAAAAATAATCAATAAAATCTTTGCCGTCTCGGAGGGCTGAAATCTGATACCGGCTATTTCAAACCATCGGGTTGCATTGTTGGTGGTTTCGCCTGCAAGTAAAACAGCCAAAAGCAAAGCTGCATTAATTCCATACCATAACCAGTAAAATTTCAATATAACCTTATAGTCAAAAAGCGATACAACAACCATAAGGAAAAAACCCATTATTGCACCTTCGATCTGACGCATCTGCATTGATGCATTGGCAGAGCCGACGGCAAGAATACCGATTATGTTCAGCGTTACAACATATACTATTAATTTAAAATCATAATTCTTAATAGACAGATTTCTAAACATTTTATTTGCTCATTCTTCCGGAAAGAAAAGTAAGTGTTTCTTTTGATATATTCTCAAGATATATCTGATTGCCGTTATAATAGGCGATCTTCGGGTTCATCTTGGGGCGGATAAGCCACTTTCCTTTTTCTTTACTATGATATCTGAAATCACCGATCTTGATTTTTTCACAGGAAATGTCGCTTGCCGCGATGAAATAATTTTCAAGATTTTCGTAGTTTTTGATCTGGACGGATCCATAGATCCCGCCAAGTACTACGATATTTCCGGCAGCTATTAAAGTTGCACCGGGTTCTACATCGCCCAAAACCACTACTCCTTCATCGGTTTCATAACGCTCTCCGGCTCTTAAAGTTCCGACATATAAATTCCCGAAGGTCTTATCAGGGGATGAAGTCTTGATATTTATGCCACGGTCAACTACCTTTGCATAATTTAAAGCGGTTTCTTCATCCTTTCCGATGACATAAAGAACAGTCATTTCCGAAGCCTGTTCCATTATTTTTATGATCTTTTTCTCTTCTTCAAAAGAAAGCGCTCTTCCCTCAAAGGAAACGGCAATCTTGCTTCCCTTGAAGAAATTCTTTGACTCGGCGAATTTATCTTCAATTTCCGATACGAGTTCGTTAAAAGAACATGAATCTGACAATTGAACCTTCAATCCGTTGGAATAGCTTTTGATATAAACATTTGAATTCATTGATTAGTCTCCTGATCTTACTTCGGATATATTGGTGGAAGCCTTACCTGTTACGACATCGGCATTACTTTCAAGATCATAATACCAGGTAAGGATATCGTGAGTAGTTCTTGCGGCATTATCGGAAGAATAACCGTTGGCAATACGCACAGCCACTGCTATATCCGGATTATTATATGGCGCATATGCAACAAAAAGACCGTGGTCGGGTTTTGTTTTTGATTGCTGTGCAGTACCGGTTTTACCTGCAACTTCAATGGGGAAGGATGCAAAGTAAGACTTGTCAAGGCACACGCCTCTCATACCCTGATGAATCGCATTCCAGTAGCTTTTATCCAAATCTATGACATTTCTTGTTTCGGCATCATATTCCTTTATCAGATTGCCGTTGGAATCCGTTAACTTGCTTAAAAGAGTAAGATCGTAAACGGTTCCGCTGTTGGCAACTGCCGTTACATAGCGGGCAAGCCCCACTGTTGTATAACTGTGAGTACCCTGACCGATGGCGGAAGGTACGGAATAACTGTCAGATACAATGGGAGCATATTCTTCTATTTCTACACCGGATTTTTCCGAAAGTCCGTAAAGATCCGCGTATTTATACAAGGCATCAATACCGAGGCTTGAATTATAATTGTTTCTTTCATCAAGTGAAAGCTTGTATCCTACGGTATAAAAATAATAGTTGCAGGATTTTCTTATTGCATTGGTCACATTTAAAGAACCGTGACGACCGGGATAAATCCAGCAGTTATGGGTTTCTGTGATCTCCGAAAAAGAACCTGTACAGGTAATAAGTGTATTGGTATTAACAACACCTTCCATTAACCCTGCCGTTGCTGTTACCATCTTAAATGTGGAACCGGGAGCCGTTCTCTGCATAGTGGCATAATTGATCATGGGGGATGAAAGATCCTGATTGATCTTCTTAAAATAACTTACATCGGCGCCGTTTGCGAGATAATTATTGTTATAGCTTGGATAAGATACCAATGCAAGGACATCACCGGTATGAACATCCGTCATGACACAGGATGCGGAACAGGGTTCCAATGCAAGCTGAGCAGGCGTTATCTGCAAGTTTTCAATACGCTCAATTATAAAGCTGTAGGGAGAAAGCTTACCGGAATACCATGTATGAAGTTCATCTTCCGTAAGATTCAATACTTCCTGATCGATCAAGGTATTGCAGATAGTAATGGGCCTTATTTTATCTTCTTTGATGGCATATCTATATATAATTCTGTCAAAGGTAATATCTTCTTTAAGCTCTTTAAAGATTTCTTCCACTATGGCATCATATATTTCCTGTGAATCCGAATAAGCTTGATTGAGATCCAGTTTTTCGGAATCCACCCAGTTTTGGGAAATCGCATATTTTACATATTCACCAAAAGAAATAGTTTCTTCAACGGCCCATGTATTATAAGTGGGGTCGTCGTAATTGATCTTATCAGAATTAAGGATTCCCGTATCAAGTAGGATCTTTTCCATGTGATTTTCATAATTCTGATATTCGGTACTAAGCTTTTTATAATCAGTATTCTTTTCCGTAACTTCATTTCTTAAGGATTCAAGAACCGATTCCTTTTTACCTAAAAATGCAGCATAGATTTCTTTTTCGTTTTCGGTAGCATCATCGGCGCTTAAATGATTGATATCTATTACCTGGTTATTGAAAAAAGAATAATAGACATCATAAATAGGTATCTTGATATCTGAATTTGATGCATGGGGTCCCGGAACATAAACCTTTGAATTTATGATCTTTGAAAGAAGGATACCCGCAAGCTTCTGCTCCAAAATATGATATACGGCTTCCTGTAAATCCGCATCAATTGTTAAATATAGGTCATTTCCCGCAACGGCACTTACATAATCCGCCGATGAGATAACCTTACCCATGGTATCAACATAAACGGTTTCAGAGCCTTTTTTACCCTTCAATACTGATTCCATGCTCTTTTCGATGCCGTTTTTACCTACGATATCATTGGATGAATAAGAAGGATCTTCTGCCTGATATTCAGCAAGCTCATCGGATGAGATCTTACCTGTATAACCGATGATATGGGAAGTATAAACACCGGTGGGATAAACTCTTATGGTATCATCCACAACGGAAACACCTTCAAGCACATCCTGGTTTTCCATAATAACCGCAACGGTCTTTTCGGAAACATTGGTGGCTATGGTGGTTGCAATATATTTTTGATAAGAATTTAAGCTTAAGGCATATCTTATTGAAACTATCTTTAAAATATCAGCCTTCGTAATGCCTTCGATCTGAACATTGTAGCGCTTTTCACCGGAAAGATAATCGATCATATCTTCAGCCGAGGAAGTAAGCTCAGTATATGTTAAGTCATCAATATAAGGCTTTCCGTAAATATCCGCTTTAAATCTTTTAAGCTTCGTCCCGGAAACAGTGAACTGATAATTGTTATATTCGTCAAGATCAATATAAAAATCCGTAGATATCTTATCATCATTTGATTCGATGATATTGATGGTTTTATATATGATCCTGTTTAAATTCTCGTTCTTTTTACTGCCTGATTCAAATACGTCTTCTATTTTTACGGAATAAGCAAGCTGATCGTATGCAAGAAGCTTGCCGTTTCTGTCATAAATCTTGCCTCTGGCAGCATCCAAGGATATTTCTTTTTTTATCTGCAGCTGGAAGGAATTAAGATATTCATCGCCCTTTATTATCTGCAAATCGAAAATACGGACAACAAGAATACTCATAAGTATAAAGAATATCAGATATAAAAAGATGATTCTTGTCTTTATTAAGCTTAGAAAATAATCTTTTATTTTATCAAACAAATTTAATTGCCCGCTTTCTTTCGTCAGTCTCAAGTTTATGATTTATAAAGAGACATAAAGGATAAATAAGGATGGTAACAACCGTGGTATAGACACATTCGGGAATTATCACATGCATGAAATAATATAAAATGTCTGTCTTACCTCTTAAAAGGAATAATAAAACATAGCATAAAAAGCCATAGGAAATATCGGATACAATGATAAGCAAAAGTGGAAGCTTTAAATCTTCCGCGAAAAATACTTTATGGAAAAATCCCGTAACAAAGCCTACGTACATAAGTAAAAGGGCATAAAAACCTATAAAGGGACCTAAGAAAATGTCCATTAAAAGACCTGAAAAGAAACCCAGCAAAAGCCCTGTCTTTTCTCCTCTCATCAATCCGAAAGAAACTACGCAAACAAGCAAAAGATTGGGAGAAATGCCGCCGAAGCTTAAGGTCTTAAAGAGCGTCCCCTGTAATACAAATGAAGTTATTAATAAAAATATATAAAAAATTATTCTTTTCATTGAGAATCTGCAGTTTTTGCCTTATTCATATCTTCTTTGGTTATCTGCTGTTTCATATCGGTAATAACAAGTACTTCTTCGATATGTTCAAAATCAACCACGGGAAGTAAATATCCGGATTTTGTAAGGTTGTTGGGATCGTTGTTTATCTCACTTACAAATCCTACTAAAATACCGGGAAGGTATTTATCACTTATATCACTTGTTACGATCTTATCTCCCACAGAAACATTGTTATCTGAATCGATCAGCTGAGAAAAAGGAATAAATCCATTGCTGATGGCGGAAAGATCCCCTGTTACTATGGCATTATCCTGCGTGGATACGATGGTAACGGAAACATTGGAGTTATCGGAAATAATACCGGTAACGCGACTCCAGTTGGGACCTACCATGGTGATCCTTCCTACAAGACCGTTACCCGCGATTACATTCATATCAAGCATTATTCCATCATCGGAACCTTTATCAATGATAAAAGAAGAAAACCAGTTTCCTGCGTCCTGATATATTACTCTCGCACCGGTCTTTTTATAGCTTTCATATTCCGAATCAAGCTCAAATAATGTTCGAAGGTTATTTAATTCATATTTATCCTGCATGAGACGCGTATTTTCATCCTGCAATCTCTCTATTTCGGCCTTTAATTCTTCATTTTCCGTAAGCAGTTCACGTATACTTATAAGTTCATCTTTTCTCTGTGAAAGTCGCATTCCGATGGCGGAAACTCCTCTTTCATAAGGAACGACAATATAGCTTACGGCGAAATTCAAGGGACCGTTAAATATATCAGATGCAAATGTAACGGCAATAAGCGTACAGCAGATTATGGTTAAAATAAAAAGGAGATATTTACCCGGTAAGGTAAATCTCTCTCCTTTTCTTTTTACAATAGGACTCATTTACCCATTCCTTCTATCGAATATGCTACGGATTTATAGGTATCATCCCTGATAACTTTGGCAAGGCCCAGGGCAACGCTGTGTTCCGGATGCTCTGCAATGTTGACTTTAAGATTTGTGCCGTTGGCAATCTTCTCGGCAAGGTGATTGACCATGGAACCGCCGCCGGTTAAGTAAATACCATGTCTGAAAATATCTGCGGAAAGTTCCGGAGGAGTGCGTTCGAGGATAACTCTGATATTATCAATAATGGTATTAAAGTTATCTTCTAAAGCTCTGTCAATGATCTTGGTGGAAATGGATCTTTCAACGGGAAGACCTGTTACAATATCGCGTCCGTATACAACGGCAGATTCTTCCGCAGCTTCAAGATCTTTCAAATGAACCTTAACATTTTCGGCTGTTTTTCCGCCGATAAATAAAGAAAATTCTTTTCTCACAGCATTCTTTATGGATTCATCAAAATTAAGACCGCCTACTTTAATAAGTTTACTTAATACGATACCGCCGAGAGAAAGGATTGAAATTTCGGTTGTCTGGAAACCGATATCAACTACAAGAACTCCTTGTGAATTTTTGATATCGATATCAAGGCCGAGACCGTCGGCAATGGCTTTTTCCACTACCATGATCTTCTTTGCTTTTACATTGCTTTCTTTGATAAGATCGTAAAATGCTTTCTTTTCAACTTCAGTTACGTCCGTAGGAACGGCAATGAAATAATCGGCGGGTTTGATATTATTTTTAAGAAGGCCGGCAATATAGTATTTAACAAGAGTCTTCATGTTGTTAATATCAGCAATAACACCATAGTTCAAAGGTCTTGAAATGTTGATATTTCCGGGCGCCTTTTCATACATTTCAAAAGCGGAATTTCCGTAGGCAAAAATGTTCTTCTTATTTTCGATGGCAATCATGTTCTTTTCCATCAGGATATCTTCAGTGTCATTATGATAGATTCTGATGTTATTTGTACCAAGATCGATACCAAAGCTTAAGTTACTCAATATAACCTCCTATAAAAAGCCATGCTCGTTGTAGCTATAGTATCTGTTATCTCCCACTATTATATGATCGATAAGCTTTATTGATACCAGATTGCAGGCTTTTAAAAGTTTACTTGTAATAATATTGTCCTCATTACTGGGACTTGGGTCGCCGGATGGATGATTATGCAACACGAAAATATTGGTGGCATTACATCCCATGGCGGATCTTATGACTTCTCTCGGCTCTAAAATGCTGCTGTTTATGGTGCCGACGGAAATCTTTTCATCCATTATCAATCTTAATTTTGAATCTAAATATACAGCCATAACAATCTCTTTTTCAAGAATGCGCATTTTAGGCATGTACATAGATACAATTTTACTTGGTGAATCCAGGGGGAGCTTTGCTTCTTTGAAAGAAACGGACATTCTTTTTGAAAGTTCTGAAATACATAAAACCTGGGCAGATTTAACCGGCCCCATACCGGGAATAGCTAAAAGCTCTTCTTTTTTTAATCTGCCTAATCCGGGAATACCTAACTGTTTTATCTTTGGTAATGATAAAATGGAACAGGCAATCTGATATACATTAAAATTCCTGGTGCCGTTCCTGAGTATTATCGCAAGTAATTCAGAATCCGTGAGTCCCTCTGCTCCGATCCGATTGAACTTTTCATAAGGAAGATCATCCCTCATGAAGTGTTCTCTAAGTAATGATGATTTAGTGTTCATAGGCTCCTTCCTTCTCCCGAGCCACACTTAATCGCTAAAATTTATAGTAACATAAAATCTTCTTTCTGTGTTTAAATTACAAAGATTTTATATTATTTTTTTAGCCTTCAATTCTTCCGCCATAAACATAAGAATTTCATCATCAGATTTAAATTTGGATTTATCGATAAAAGTAACATGTTTTTCTCTTCTGAACCAGGTAAGCTGTCTTTTTGCAAAATGTCTTGTATCTCTTTTAATGATTTCAACAGCTTCATCAAGGGTAATATCCCCATCAAGATACGCAAGGATTTCTTTGTAACCAAGCCCCTGCATCGAAATATTGTTCATGCTTAATCCATTGTTTTTAAGAGTTTCAACTTCTTTAACAAGGCCCTTTTCAAGCATGATATCCACTCTCTTATTTATGCGTTCATAAATCTTGTCTCTGTCATCGGTTAATACAAAATAAGAGAAATTATAAGGCGATTCGTTTTCATACTGCTCCTTATTATGATCGCTTATTTTTGTGCCTGTCTGCTCATAAAATTCAATGGCACGAATAACCCTTTTAATATTATTTTTATGTATTATTTCAGCAGATTCAGGATCAATCTTCTTTAATCTTTCAAAAAGAAAATCGGGTCCCTTTTCAATAGCTTCTTTTGTAAGCTTTTCTCTTAAATAGGTATCCTCACCGTCTGATTCATTAAAATCCACATCATATAAAAGCGCCTGAATATAAAAGCCCGTGCCACCGGTAATGATGGGGATCATATTCTTTTTATAAATTTCATCCATGGCTTCAAGAGCCATTTCTTTAAACAAGCTTACATTAAAATCTTCGGTTGGATCCAAAACATCGATCAAATAATGCTTTACACCGCACTTTTCTTCTTCCGTGATTTTGGCAGAACCTATATTCATACCTTTATAAACCTGCATGGAATCGGCAGATATGATTTCGCCGTTAATTTTCTTTGCAAGTTTTATGGAAAGATCTGTTTTTCCCACAGCAGTGGGGCCTGTTAAAATCACTAAAGGCTTCATTAAACAATCCTCTTAAATTTATGTTCCAGTTCATTCTTGGTGATCTTAATAAATGTGGGGCGTCCGTGAGGACAATTGTAGGGATTATCAAGTTTCATCATCTCATTCATGAGTTCTTCCATTTCACCAAAAGAAATACTCATGCCGCCCTTTACGGAAGCTTTACATGCTTTGGTCGCAAGCTTATCTAAAAATACTTCGGGTACTTCCGATGAGCCTTTATCGGATAATTCATTGAGAATATCATGGAAAAGCTCCGAATAATCCATTTCAAACATATCCCCGGGTACGCTTCTTAATGCAAAAGAAGAATCACCGAATTCTTCAAGTTCGAAGCCGAATCTGGTAAACAGATCATAATTTACGGAAAGCGCTTCTTTTTCTATGGGTGAAAGATTAAGAATAACCGGGCTTAAAAGTGTCTGTCCGTAAAAAGAATCTTCTTTAAATCGTCGTAAAAACTTTTCGTAGTTTACTTTTTCATGTGCTGCATGCTGATCCACTATATAAAGATCATCATCCAATGTAATGAGCCAATATGTATTAAAGACCTGACCTATAATACGATATCTCTTTAAGGGTTCATCAGTAATAAGCTTTTTATCAAATAAAGATTCATCAACAGGTTTAAGTTCACTTAGTTCTTTATTAAAGATAATTTCTTTTTCTGCAACTCTGTTTATTTCAAAGGGCTGTACTTTTTTTTCATTTACTGAATCGATCTTAGTATCTAAACTCACATCATGTTCCGGGAATGTGACATCTTCATCTTTAACTTCATAAAATGATCTGTCGAATGCTACATCGCTTAAAGCATCGGTGTTTACTTTAAAATCAAAACTGTCGGTTTCGGTTTTTAAATTTAAATCCACTGAAACTTCAGGAATAAGCTCGGTTTTACTGAGAGTTTCGATGATGGAATATTTAATATGCTTTTTAATCAGTTCATCATCAGAAAAGCGAACTTCCATTTTACGTGGATGAACATTAACATCCACATTTTCCTGATCGATATTTATATTCAAAATGCAGAAAGGGAATCTATGCTGCATTAAAAATCCGGAAAAGCCTTCTTCTATTCCGGTCTGAATGGTCTTAGATCTGATATATCTTCCGTTTACGAAATAAATCTCGCCGTTTCTTGATTGATAATTAAACTCAGGCTTACATATGAAACCTGTAATGTGAATTCCTTCACTTTCATAATCAAGAGGAAGAAGTGCTTTGTAAACATCTTTACCGAAAACCGAGTAGATCGCATCCTCTTTTTTTCCGTTTCCGGGAGAATCAACTTTGATCTTATTATTTATAATTAAAGATATTGCAACATCGGGATTTGAAAGAACTATTTTTTCAACAATATCCTGAATGGTTGCAGCTTCAGCCGCAGCACTTTTAAGGAATTTCTTCCTGGCGGGGGTATTATAAAAAAGCTGTCTTATGATTATGGTAGTACCGCTTGGAGCGCCAACGTCGGAATCTTCCATTAATACACCGCCGTTTATATTTATTTTCTTACCTAAAAGTGAGTCACGTGTTTTAGTAATAAGTTCGGTTTTTGAAACCGCAGCAATACTTGATAAAGCTTCTCCTCTGAAGCCCAAAGTATTTAAATCATTTAAATCTTCTATTTCGTGAATCTTACTGGTGGCATGTCTTAAAAAGGCATTGGTACAGTCATCCGATGCAATGCCTTTTCCGTTATCAGTCACTCTTATAAGATCGATCCCGCCGTTTTTTATTTCACAGACAATACGAGTGGCTCCGGCATCCAAAGAATTTTCCAATAATTCTTTAACAACATTAACGGGCTTTTCTACCACTTCACCGGCAGCGATCTTATCGATTGTTTCATTACTTAGAAGTTTAATTTCAGCCATTTTATGCCTTCCATCTGTTATTTAACATGCTCTGGAATCTTGATAATTTATTAAGAGCATCAAGAGGTGTGATATTTGAAAGATCAAGCTCTTTTAATTCATTAAGAACATCCTCATCCTTAACCGTATCAAATAAAGTCATCTGACCGATATTAACAAAATCATCATCCTTTGCGGCTTTTTCTTTTTCGTTCTTCACATTGACGGAAACGGATTGAATCTTCTCCGTTAAATCATTATCCGATATTTCTTCTGAGATCTCTCTCGCCCTGTTTAATACGATCTCGGGGACGCCCGCAAGGCGAGCTACCTGAATACCGTAACTTCTGTCGGCTCCGCCTCTTATGATCTTACGCAAGAATACGATATCATCTCCGTTTTCTTTTACGGCGATGCAATAATTCTTAACATTGGGAATCTTTCCTTCAAGTTCCGTAAGCTCATGATAGTGGGTTGCAAAAAGTGTTTTTGCCCCGAGAATCTTTTTATTGCTTATATGTTCAACAACTGCCCATGCAATGGAAAGTCCGTCAAAGGTCGATGTACCGCGTCCTATTTCGTCAAGAATAAGAAGACTCTTTGAAGTAGCATTACGTAAAATATTGGCTACCTCGCTCATTTCCACCATAAAGGTAGACTGGCCGCTTGAAAGATCATCGGAAGCGCCCACTCTTGTAAAGAGTCTGTCCACAATACCGATGTTGGCCTTTTTGGCGGGGACAAAAGAACCTATCTGAGCCATCAATACAATCAATGCAACCTGTCTCATGTATGTGGATTTACCGGCCATATTGGGGCCTGTAATAATGGATACAAGATCTTTATTGTTATCTAACCTTGTATCATTAGGAATAAAGAGGCCGGAATCCATTATTTTTTCTATAACGGGATGCCGTCCTTCATGGATATCAATGACACCCGCGTCATTTAACTGGGGCCTCACATAATTATTGGTCTGTGCCACATGAGCCAAAGAACAAAATACATCAAGTCCTGCAATTGCCTTTGATGTCTTTACGATACGTGAAACATTTCCTGCAATGGTTTCTCTTATATTGCAGAATACATCATATTCGAGATTATTAAGCTTATCCTCGGCATTAAGAATGGTATCTTCCATTTCTTTGAGTTCTTTTGTTGTATATCGCTCTGCATTTACAAGAGTCTGTTTTCTTATAAAATGCTCGGGAACAAGATCCTTGTAGGAATTTGTTACTTCATAATAATAACCGAAGACTTTATTATATTTAATTTTAAGGTTTTTTATGCCTGTTTCTTCGCGGTCCTTTAATTCAAGATTAAGAAGCCACTGTTTTCCTTCGGTTTTCGCTTTCTTAAAGTGATCGATCTCCTCCATGTAGCCGGTTTTAATAATGCCGCCTTCTTTAATGGTAATGGGAGGCTCTTCCACTATTGCACTGTCTATTAAATCAAACAGATCCTTTAATGTATCGATCTCATCATAGATTACTTTGATCAAGTCGGATTCGTAATCTTTTAATACGGACTTTAATGCAGGAAGAATGGAAAGTGAATTCTTAAAAGCGATCAAATCTCTTGGATTCGCGGTTTTATATGTGATACGACCGAGCAAACGCTCTAAATCATATACTTCATTTAAGTATTCTCTTAATTCCTCTCTGTCAACGGGATTCTTTAAAAGCTCAGATACTGCATCCAATCTCTTATTCATTAAATCCTTAACGATCAAAGGCTGCTCAATATAATTTCTTAAAAGCCTTCCGCCCATGGCGGTTTTTGTTTTATCAATAACCCAAAGAAGCGATCCGTGCTTGTTTTTATCTCGCATGGTTTCTGTAAGTTCCAGATTTCTTCTTGTGGAAGAATCAAGGATCATATAATCAAAGGTATTGTAGGTCTTGATGGTGGAAATATTCAAAATAGCTGTTTTCTGGGTTTCCTGAAGATAACCGATCAAAGCTCCCGCAGCAAGAATCCCGGATTTGTATGAAAGGATTCCGAGACCTTCAAGTGAAGATACTTTAAACTGACTCTTTAAGATCAGAACAGCTTCTTTTTCATCAAAGAATCTTGATTCTATTGAACTAATGAGTACTCTTTCTTTATCTCTAAAATAATCGAAAGGAAAATCCGTAACGAGAAAAGCTTCATTACATATGATCTCTTTGGGCGCATATTTATTTACTTCATCAATGACACCCTTCATGTCTTTTGCTTCCGTTAAATAAAAATCTCCCGTTGTGATATCAGAAACGGCAATGCCGATGGATTCATCGATAAAACTTACACACATTAAGTAACTGTTGGTTCGCTCATCGATTGAAGATGTATCAAGATTTGTTCCGCTTGTCACTATTCTTGTTACTTCTCTTTTAACAAGACCTTTGGCAAGCTTCGGATCTTCGACCTGCTCGCAGATGGCAACCTTATAGCCTCTTGAAACGAGACGATTCAAGTAGGAATCCACTGCATGAAAAGGAACTCCGCACATGGGAGCTCTCTCTTCCTGGCCGCAGCTTTTTCCTGTTAATGTAAGTTCAAGCTCTTTGGACACAGTAACAGCGTCATCAAAGAACATTTCATAAAAATCTCCTAATCTGTAAAACAAAATGCAGTCAGAATACTGTTTCTTTGTCTCCAAGTATTGCTGCATCATAGGTGTAAATTCAGCCATTACCCCACACTCTCACTTTGATCAAATAATCTCTCCGGTATAATAAAAACCGTGGAATTCGGTAAGCTTTACATCAAAATACTTACCGATCATTGATTCATCACCCTTAAAATGAACCACTGTATTATGGGACATTCTGCCATCCATCATGGAAGGATCCTGTTCATTCTTTTCTTCGCACAACACTTTGACCGTACGTCCCATAAATCTTTCGGTACGTTTTCTTGCCATATCCTGAACTGCGGATAATACAAGATTGAAGTTTTCTTTAACCTCTTCTTCGGGCACCTGATCCGGCATTGAAGCTGCAGGCGTTCCGGTTCTTTTTGAATATACAAAAGTAAAGGCATTATCAAAACGGGCTTTATTTATTACATCGATGGTTTCAAGAACATCTTCTCTTGTTTCACCCGGGAAACCTACGATAATATCCGTCGTAATGGAAATATCAGGGATCGCAGCCCGAATTTTATCTACAAGTTTCAAATAATCTTCTTTTGTATATCTGCGGTTCATTGCCTTTAAGATCCTGTCAGAACCTGATTGAAGAGGCAAATGAATATGTGTACAGATTTTCTTTGAGTTCTTCATGACTTCAATCAGATCATCGGATAGATCCTTGGGATGAGAAGTCATGAATCTGATGCGTTCAAGACCGTCAATTTCTTCAACCATCTTTAAAAGTTCGGGAAATGTTACTTTATTCTCAAGATTCTTCCCGTATGAATTTACGTTCTGGCCAAGAAGCATTACTTCCGATACTCCGTCAGCCACAAGATTCCTGATTTCTTCAATTATTTCAAAAGTTTCACGGCTTCGCTCTCTTCCTCGAACATAGGGTACGATACAGTAGGTACAGAAATTATTGCATCCGAACATAATATTGATTCCGGATTTAAAAGAATATTTCCTGTCTACAGGAAGATTTTCAACAATCTTATCGGTGGATTCCCAGATCTCTATTATCTGCTCGTCGGTCTCGTACATTTTACATAAAAGCTCCGCAAAGCAGAAAATATTATGAGTTCCGAATATTAAATCCACAAAAGAATAACTCTTTTTAAGCTTTTCTATTACAGAAGGCTCCTGGGTCATGCATCCGCAAAGACCTATCTTCATATTGGGGTTCTTCTTTTTATAAGGCTTAAGAGCACCAAGACGACCGTAAACTCTCTGATTTGCATTATCTCTTACGGTACAGGTATTAAAAATAACAAAGTCTGCGTCTTCAGATTCTGTTTCACTAAAGCCCGCAGCCTTTAATATGCCAAGAAGCTTTTCGGAATCCCTGGCATTCATCTGGCAGCCGAAGGTTACCACATTGCAGGTAAGCTTTCGACCCATTTCATTTTCTTTCTTTTTGACGATTTCCTTTAATTTCTCTACATAGGAAACCTGAAGTAATTCTTCACTGTTTAACATAAACTAACCTTTAAAACGCATTTTTTCGATATAATCCGAAGATGTTTTTTCGCTTATAACATAATCAAGTCTTATATCACAGTCCTCGAAGGGGATCTTATCAAGTATCTGATTTGAGAAGCAGATACCTACTGTAAGTATCTCGGGATATTCTTTTAAATAATTGTCATAATACCCCTTACCATATCCGATTCGATTGCCTTCAAGATCAAAAGCAACGCCGGGAACCAGCATTAATACTTTTTTGAACTTGCCTGATTTAGAATCAAATTTACGCTGTGGATTAAATACGGGCTCTTTAATGGTTTTATAGCCTTCTACAAGCTCATAGGTTGAGCTGATCTCAAAAAAATCCATTTTTGATTCATCGTAAGATTCCATGACCTTAGGAAGAAAAACTTTCTTTCCTCGTAATAATGCATCCTCGATCAAAAGAAGGGTTCCTACCTCCGCATGATAATCCGCATAGCATAAAAGAGCATCACATTCATTGTAAATCTTGGATTTCTGAATGAGTCTCATGATTTTACAGGACATGCTGTCCCAATCTTTAGATGAAATACTGTCCCTGTATTCCAGTAATCTTTTCCGAATTTCCTCTTTGCCTTCCATAACCGTCCTTACCTTTTAAGCGATGTCACACTGCCGTCCTTTTCCACAATGGAAATATTATTAAGCTGAGCCTTTAAGCCGCTTTTAATCGAATCAATGTAATCCCGGCGAAGCTTGTTCTGTTCATCCTTTTCTTCATCGGTCAAAGCTCTTTCCTGTGACAGGTGATAGAGCTCATTGATCCTTTTGATTTTTTCATCCATATTCATAAACTTACTCCGAAATGGGCTTATATTTTGCAATGATCTTTTCAAAAACCTTCATGCCGTCCATTGCAGCAGAGGTGATACCTCCTGCATAACCGGCTCCTTCACCGCAAGGATACATACCTTTCACATTTAAAGAAACAAAATCATCATCTCTTGTAATGCGAACCGGTGAAGAGGTTCTTGTTTCCACGCCGCATACCAATGTGTAATCATCGGCGAACCCGGGAATGATCTTATCAAAATGCTCCATTCCTTCAATAATAGCCTTATTTATCGAAGATGGCAAGATTTCACTGACTTTTGCAAAAGTATATCTTCCCTTTGTTTCAGGTGAAAAAGAAAAAAGCGTATCAACATCACTGTCGGAGAGATTCACTTCTCCCCTGACTTCCGCCTTGAAATTTCCGTAATGTTCCACGGGAATAAAGCCGTTACCTGTTTCAAAAGCTTTCTTTTCCAGCTTTCTTTGAAACTCAACACCGGCTAATACATCATCGGAACCAAAATCTTCTTTTCCTACAGTCACAACAATGGCCGAGTTTGCATTATTACCGTTTCTTTTGGAATAGCTCATTCCATTTATGCAAAGATATCCTTTTTCGCTTGAAGAATTAACAACAAAGCCTCCGGGACACATGCAGAATGAATATACGCCCCTGCCTTCTTCCGTTTTTGCCGCAAGCTTATATGATGCGGGAGGAAGTTTTTTTAATACCTCCGGATCGTTTGAGTAAAGGGCTTTGTTTATCTTATCCTGTCTGTGTTCAACCCTTAAACCTACGGCAAAATCCTTGGATTCCATATGGACATTTGAATCATGAAGCATTTTAAATGTATCTCTTGCACTGTGTCCGATAGCTAATATAAGACAATCACAGGGGAGCTTTTGAATGCCGTTTACTTCTATATATTTTAAAACACCGTTTTCTTCATGGATTCCCGTAAGTTCCGCATTAAATCTTACTTCACCGCCCATGGAGATTATATTTTCACGGATGTTTTTAACGACCTTGGTCAAAACATCGGTTCCGATATGGGGCTTATTTTCATAAAGGATTTTAGGATCCGCACCGGCTTTTACAAATATTTCCAAAACCTTTCTGTTGCGGCCGAATTTATCTTTGATCAAAGTGTTTAATTTGCCGTCGGAAAAAGTGCCTGCGCCTCCTTCTCCGAATAAGACATTGGAACCCGGCTTAAGGACACCGGTATTCCAGAATTCTTCAACATCCTTTAAGCGAGAATCAACATCGAAACCACGTTCTATAAGGAGCGGTTTATAACCTTCCATGGATAAGAAATATGCAGCAAATAAGCCTGCGGGTCCTGCGCCTACAATTACCGGGCGATTCTTTAATTCATGAGTTCCGGTAACTGAATATTTATATTCAACAGGTTCATATTTTTTTACCTGATCGGAATGTATTCTTTTAAGTACCGAATCTTCATGACGAACATCGCATAAGACATTCAAAACCATAAAAACATCAGGCTTTTTTCTTGCATCAATTGATTCTTTTTCAAGGGACAAAGATTTAATGTCTTCAGGCAGTACTTTAAGGATGGATGCTATTTTGGCTTCAAGCTCCATCATTGAATAACCCGGTTTCAGTTTTACCTGAGATATTAAAAGCATATATCCTCCTAAACCATGTTGCCGGCAATAAAACCTGAACTAAAGGCCCATTGCAAATTGAAGCCTCCGCAAATACCGTCAACATTAATTAGCTCTCCCGTAACAAAAAGCCCGGGATGACTTTTAAGTTCAAAATTCTCAGTGATGAGATCGGTAGGAATGCCTCCTGCCGTAACCTGAGAAGAATCATATCCCTTAACACCTTTAACAGGTACCATAAATTCCTTATAATTTAAAGCACATTCAACTATGGTTTCAATATCATACGAAGAAACCTTTTCATGAAGATCAAGATCATGAAGCTTTATTATAAATTCATTAAGCTTCCTGTTATGGATCCCTGCGAAAAATTCTTCTATGGTTCTGTCCTTAAAAAGAAGCATCCTTTGCTTGATGATATCTTCGAATTCCTCATAGTCAATGCCCGGGATCAAGTCAAGCACAATGGTAACAGGAACCTTCTTATCTTCCATCTCTGCCACAAAATGGCTGACCTGAAAGGTTACTATCCCGGAAAGACCGAAGTCCGTAAATAATACTTCCCCCTCTTCGGAAATCTGTAATTCACCATCAGAAAATACATGAAGATTACAATCGGATCTTACTCCCGATAAGGGCTTTAAATCTATGTTTATTGCCTTAACCTGAGTGAGTGCGGGATAAAGCCTTGTATATTTTATATTAAGCTTTTCCAATAATTCATAGGAATTACAATGCTCCTTTTTGGGAAGACCCGAGCGGCCCCCTGCTGAAAGGATTACTTTATCAAATGAATACTTTTCTCCGCCTTCAAGGCATATCTCATATCCTTTATTTTTAGGTATGATTTCCGTTACCGTTTTATTGGTTATTATATTTACATTCAAATCAAACAGCTCATAAAGAAGGGAATCAAGAACCGTAGATGCCTGCTCCGATGCGGGATATACATAACCGTTCTTGACTTTACTGAGTAATCCCAGTCCCATCATATAGAGTATCAGATCTCTGTTACCGAATCTGTCATAGGTTTTCTTAATAAAATCCGGATTATCGGTATAATAATATTTTTCACTCATATTCATGTTGGTGAAATTACAACGACCGTTACCCGTTGCTAAAAGCTTTTTACCAACAGAATCCTTCTTTTCAAAAACGGTTACTTCATTTCCGCGTCTGGCAGCTTCAATGGCAGCTACCATACCGGAGGCTCCGCCTCCCACAATACATACTTTTTTCATAGGCCCTCTTATAAAATATGCAATTTATGAAGTGGTTTATAGATATATCTTCCGCCGGGAAGCATTAAAATTTCTTTTTCGGTGATGCCTTTAAACATGATCATGAATATAAAATAAACGATCACACCGATCATTATACTTACTAAAATAAGTATCCTGCTGAAGCCGTTTCTCATAAATAAGAAATCAAATAAGTATAATACGGCTCCCATTATGGCAGCAGAAACAACGGGCACAATAAAGGTTTTTTTAACTTCCTGCCTGTATCCTACGGCCTTGTGGATTGAATAAAGGTTAAGGATACAGATAACAAGCGAAAAGAAATTATTGGAAAATGCAACGGCATAAATATTCCAGTCTGTTAAATAAAGAAGTGCAAGAAGCAATGATACATGGATCACAATTGCTATAAGCCCATGGATAATAGGTTTAAACATCTTGCTCATACCCTGCAAAATACCGTTTGTAAGGGTTGAAAAAGAAAAGAATATAATACCGAAGGAACCGATTCTCACAAGATTCGGTCCGACTTCACCGGTGCTTGAAAAAAGTAAATACATTACAGAGGGTGCCATTACGGAAAGACCGATCGCCGAAGGAATGGAGATCATCAAGGTGATCCTTATTACGCTTCCGATCTTACTGCATATTTCTTCATAATTCTTTTTACGCATTATGGCAGAAATGGTGGGAACACTTGATGCTCCCATGGCATTTGCCATAGCTATGGGTACTCCGATAAGAACCAGGTATTTTCCCGAATAAATACCCCAATTTACGGATTTAATATCAAGCAATCCCTTTTCAACCATAACTCTGTTATGAATATACTGATCAAGGAAATTGGAAATATTATTGACCGTTGAGCTGATAACTACGGGAACAATGGTAAAGATAAGCGCCTTAAATACATTTAAAGTACTTTCTTCGTACTCCGTTTCATCACGTAATATAAGCTTTTTATTTTTTCTGCTATATGCATTATACAGAGCAATCAAAAAAATAAGGGATGCAAGGGCGCCGACAGAACATCCTAAAGTGGCTCCTGCGGCTCCATAGGCATTCTTATAATATTTATTCTGTAAAAGAGCGCCGATCTTTGCGCCTCTGATACTTAAGAAATATGCGCTTGATAAACTTACGGTAATTAAAACAACCTGCTCAATAAGCTGTGAAAAAGCTGTTGGCACCATGGTTCCTACGCCCTGGAAATAGCCTCTGAACACGCCCATAACGGCAACGACAAAAAGTGTAGGTGCTAATACTCTGAGCGCCATCTCGCTCATGGGTTCATTCATAAGTCTTGATAAATTACCGCTGTATATATAAACAAGGACGCTTGATGCGGTACCTGATACAAGTGCAAAGATCAAAGCGCATTTAAAAATCTTTTCGGCATTTTTATATTGCCCCTTTCCTACTCTTGCGGAAACAAGCTTTGATACGGAAAGAGGAATGCCGTAAGAAGAAATTGTAAGCACTATATTATAGATCTCATAAGCTGCGGAATAATAACTGTTTCCGACATCTTCGATAATATATGCAAGAGGAATTCTTTTAAGAAGGCCGAGAATCCTCACAAGAACACCGGCCATGGCAAGAATACCGCCCTGTACTATGAAATTGTTAAATCTTTTATTATTATGCTCCAAAACTAAATCTCTCTTGTAATTCCTAATTTATTTAAGATCAATTCCTGCTTTTCTTCCATCACAAGGCGTTCTTCTTCCTCCATATGATCGTATCCAAGCAGATGAAGTAAAGAATGAGTAATTAAAAAAGCAATCTCGCGCTTAAAAGAATGATTATATTCTTTTGCCTGCATTTCCGCGTGCTCAACAGAAATCATGATATCACCGAGAATAAGCTCATGGGTTTCAGGATCGAAATAATTAATATCGCCCTCCTCTATTCCGTTAAAGTCCGCGGGAGCATCAAAATCTATCGCAGGAAAGGATAAAACATCCGTGGACCTGTCCATATCCCTGAATTCACGATTGATGCGGTGAATTTCGGCATCATCGGTAAAAGTAACATTTAAAGAAATGTTATTAAAAGGCACATTTTCTTCTTTTAATACGGTTTCCGTCAATTCTTTAATCAATTCTTCAACGGGAAAATCAAAACCATAATCAATCTCATTATCAACGTAAAAAGTCATAATACAGTTTTTCCTTTAACATTATCTCTCTTGCAATCTTAATATCTCTTAAAGAAAGAAGGCTCTCGGAAAGAGTTTTCTTAACGGTCTCATCTTCAAAAAGCTTATTTATAACACTGACGTAGTCCGTTTTTTCTTTACTTGATTTATTATTATCCAAAATCGCCTGAATGTCGGAAATAAGACGGTCGGCAAGATATACAATACAGGATTCTTTTGATTCAAGATTAGAATCTCTCTTTAAAAAGTCCGTTAAAGCAATGATCGCTTCAGGCGGAAACTGATTTTCGATAAACAGCTTTTTACAGCCTTCATTTGATAAATTGAAAGCCTTATTTATGCGATGATAATAAGCAAGATTCTTACAAACATCCACATTACAGCCGACGGCTTTTGCTATTCTTTCGGAAAGATAAGCAGAATGTATGCTTCTTAAATAATCCTTCTTTGATTTTTCTTTCATATTTCTGATAAGGAAATATTCCTGGTCATTTAATATTAAGAATCTGTTTCTGTATTTGTTGACTACAAGGGCATTAAAGCTCTTTAAAAATCCAAATAATACTATGGCATTGATCATGATATTAACTATGGGCATTATAAAGGATTCTGCAGTCAGATCCTTATTTTCAAGCATTACAAAGCCGAAGGACTCAAGGATAAATAGATACAGTGAGGATATAAAAATGGAATGTCCAACACTGAAATTCTGATCTATGTCACTAAATAAAATAATGCCTATGAAAGCACTCAAAAAATAAACGAAAAAGGTTACGGCATTACCGCTATTTGATAAAAGAATTGTAAAAAAAGTAAGGCCGCTTAAACAATACAAACCGATAAAGCTGTTTGAAAATAAAGAAATAGCAATGGCAATGGATAAAAATACCCATCCCTTTTCATCTATTAAGGGAAAAACCATTGAAAGAGCGAATGAAATAAAAAAAATCAGGAAAAATCTGTAGGGATGTTCGAGATTATCATAGTCAAATCTTTTAAGTTTAAAATTATAGAAAAGCACATAAAGAAAACCCAATGTAAAAAGAATCGAAAAGCCTTCAATCCTTAATATTTCACCAAGGGTTTTATTATAAAGAAATGCTATGCCCGGTAACAATAAAATATTAATGGCAGCAATTCCAAAAGATGCAATTCTATATTTTTTAACAAGATAATCCAATTAATTATTTCTCCTGTTTTTATGTTCCTGATTCTTCTCTTCGTATTTTTCGTAAGCCTTAACAATTTTTTGAACAAGGGGATGACGAACAACATCCTTACTTGTCAGATTGCAAACTGAAATGCCATCGATATTTTTAAGGATTTTAACAGCAACATCAAGGCCGCTTTTAACATCCTTGGGTAAGTCTTTCTGTGATGAATCTCCGGTGATCACAACCTTTGAGCCAAAGCCTATTCTTGTTAAAAACATCTTCATCTGGGCAGGGGTTGTATTTTGTGCTTCATCAAGAATGATATAAGCATCATCCAAAGTACGGCCTCTCATATAAGCAAGAGGCGCAACTTCTATTAAGCCCTTTTCCATATTTTTCTGAAAGCCCTCGGCCCCCATGATCTGATAAAGAGCATCATACAGAGGTCTTAAATAAGGATCTACTTTACTCTGAAGATCACCGGGAAGAAAACCAAGCTTCTCTCCTGCTTCAATCGCGGGACGGGTTAATATGATCTTATTTACTTCATTATTCTTAAAAGCTGTTATGGCAAGAGCCATGGCAAGATAGGTTTTACCTGTGCCGGCAGGGCCGATACCGAAAACAACCATGTCTTTTTTCATGGCATCAACGTAAGCCTTCTGTCCCAGGGTTTTAGGCTTAATGGGACGACCGTTTACGGTATGACATATTGTATCTTTATCAAGGATCGACAAAGATTCTTCTTTATTTTCTTTTGAAAGTTCAATGGCATAATCAACTTTCTGCTCTTCCAAATCCTTGGAACCTTCGGTTGAATTTATGATCTGCTTAATTAAAGATGCCGCCTTATTAACATTTTCATCATCACCGAGAATTTTCAGGGCCCCGTTTCTGTTGATCAATGAAACAGACAGTTCATCTTCGATTTTTTCAAGATATTTGTCATTTTCACCGAAGAGCTTTCTTAAATCTTCGGAACGTAAATCAATAGCTTTTTCCATAGGTCAGTAAATCACTTTTTTAATAATGGTTTTGATCGGTACTTTTTCATCTGAAAAAGAAATTGCTTTTATAAGTCTTTCTTTTGCTGTTTTAAGCTTTTCTCTGTCATTTGCATGAATTTCCGCTATCACATCATCTTTATTTACGTATTCGCCTGTTTTATGCTTAAAAACAATACCTACGCTAAGATCTATGATATCTTCCTTCTTTTCTCTGCCGCCGCCAAGTATCATGGAGCAGATACCGACTTCATCACATACGATCTTCTTTATATATCCGGATCTTGGAGCTTTTACTTCTTCGATGATCTCAGCTTTGGGGAATAGTTCCGTATTATAAACATATCTATCGTCTCCGCCCTGCGCTTTGATGAATTCGGCAAGCTTTTTCAGGGCTCGACCTGATGAAACAGCATCCTCGATCTTTTCTTTTGCAGCTTCTTCGGAATCGGCAACTCCGCCTGCTATTAGCATTTTCTCGGCTAATGTATATACAAGCTCGGTAAAATCAGCAGGACCGTTTCCTTTAAGCGTCTCGATGGCTTCTTTTACTTCAAGTGCATTACCAACGGCAAGTCCAAGAGGTTCATCCATGTCAGATATTACCGCAATGGTCTTACGTCCTGCATTATTACCGATATCTACCATTTCACGGGCAAGACTTTCGGAATCTTCGAGTGTCTTCATAAAAGCGCCGCTACCTGTTTTAACATCAAGTACAATGGCATCTGCACCCGCTGCAAGCTTTTTACTCATAATTGAACTTGCGATCAAAGATATATTATCAACCGTAGCGGTTACATCTCGAAGGGCATAAAGCTTCTTATCCGCCGGAGCCAGATCTTTAGTCTGCCCCATAATTGAGAAGCCTACATTTTCAATATTTCTTTCAAATTCTTCCGTTGAAATATCGGTGGAAAAACCCGGAAAGCTTTCAAGCTTATCGATTGTTCCGCCTGTATGTCCAAGACCACGGCCGCTCATTTTAGCAACCTTCAATCCGCAGCTTGTTACGATGGGAATTAAAGAAAGACTTGTCTTATCTCCCACACCGCCGGTTGAATGTTTATCAGCTTTGATACCGGGGATATGTGAAAGATCAAGAACCTCTCCGCTATTCATCATAGCCATGGTGAGATTCAAAGTCTCTTCTTTATCCATTTTATTAAAATAAATGGCCATCATAAGTGCCGATACCTGATAATCCGGAATCGTGCCGTTTTGAAAGCCATCTACAAAAAATTCTATCTCTTCTTTGGAAAGTTTCCGTCCGTTTCTTTTTTTCATAATAATATCATACATTCTCATAGTAATTCCTCCGATTACTTGTGATATGGTTCATTATTTTGAATCTTAAAACTTCTGTATATCTGTTCCAATAAAACGACCCGCATTAACTGATGCGGAAAGGTCATTTTGGAAAAGCTCAGTTTAAAATCAGCACGTTTTTTTACTGTATCAGACAACCCCAAAGAGCCGCCGATGATAAAAGCGATGCTGTTTACGCCTCTATTAAGTATATCATTAATTTTGTCGGATAATTCAATGCTTGATAATTCTTTTCCGAGAATTTCCAGTGTGATCACATAATCATCCTTGGCTATTTTGGAAAGAATGCGTTCTCCTTCTTTTTCCATGATCTGCCTGTTAAGGGCATCACCGGCATTATCGGGTGTCTTTTCATCCTGACACTCAATGATCTCAACCTTACTGAATTTGGAGATGCGTTTAATATATTCACTGATGGCATCTCTAAAGAAGCTTTCTTTAATTTTACCGACACAGATCAATTTAATCTTCATTCAGTATATCACCGGCAAATCTGTCAACTACATAATAAGAAAAACCCGATTCAAATTCAGGGAATCTTTCCTCAAGATCTTTTACGCACATATCTGATACCTTTAAGATCTTTTCTTCAAAAGAAATATCTTCTGAATCAAAAATATTAAGTAAGCCTGCTTCCTTCTGAGTCTTAAGAAAATCAAGGGCTTTATCTATATTTTCTTTTTCCGTATCTGCCTCTTTTTTCAATTTAGATAAAGAAACAAAAGATCTGATACCTGATAACAAAAAGAAAGCGAATAAAACTCCCATTACAACATTGATGGAAGTAAGGGAAAAGCCGCTTAAAGGAAGGTTTATAACATGTAAAGCATTTAATACAAGAATAAGGATTCCCGCAATACCGAATATTACCAATACAGGGGCTCCCTGCTTGTTGTCGGCATATTTTTCAGCCTTTGATTTATAAGGCTTTAAAAGAGCTCTTAAATTTTCAAGATCGGCTTCGCTGTAAGAAGGCTCATCATCTTCAGGAAAATCAGCCTTAATATCCTCCGATAAAGCTTCTGCGTTTTCTTCAGTTATATTTTCCAAGCTATCAACAATTGATGCGCCACAGTCAGGACAGACTGTGACGCCATCAACATATTCAAGCTTGCAATTAGGGCAAAAACCCATATAGCGCCTCCTTATTTAGATAAGAATTCATCAATACCCTTTGCTGCATTCTTTCCTGCACCCATGGCAAGGATTACGGTAGCTGCGCCTGTAACAGCATCACCGCCGGCAAAGACACCGTTCTTAGATGTCTGACCGAATTCTTCATCAGCAACAATGCATCTCCTCTTATTAATTTCAAGACCCTTTGTTGTAGAAGAAATAAGAGGGTTGGGACTTGTGCCGAGGGACATGATAACTGCATCAACATCGATCACAAATTCTGAACCGGGTATTTCAACGGGGCTTCTTCTTCCTGATTCATCAGGCTCGCCAAGTTCCATTCTGATACATTTAATGCCGGAAACCCATCCATTTTCATCTGCAAGGATTTCAACGGGATTTGTAAGAAGGTCAAAGATGATTCCTTCTTCTTTGGCATGATGTACTTCTTCTACTCTGGCAGGAAGTTCAGCTTCGCTACGTCTGTAAACAACATGAACTTCAGCACCAAGTCTTAATGCTGTTCTTGCAGCATCCATTGCAACGTTACCGCCGCCTACAACAGCAACTTTCTTGGCTCTCATGATGGGTGTTCTTTCGGATTCATCAAAAGCCTTCATTAAGTTGCTTCTTGTAAGATATTCATTGGCTGAGAATACGCCGTTTAAGTTTTCTCCGGGAATACCCATGAATTTGGGAAGTCCTGCACCGGAACCGATAAATACAGCGTCAAAGCCTTCTTTTTCAAATAGATCATCTACTGTTAAGGATTTACCGATAATTACGTTGGTTTCAATCTTAACGCCGAGGCTTAATACATTTTCGATTTCTTTCTTAACGACTTTTTCCTTGGGAAGACGGAACTCGGGAATACCATAAACAAGTACACCGCCTGCTTCATGTAAAGCTTCAAAAATCGTTACATCATAACCCATTTTTGCAAGATCTCCTGCACAGGTAAGACCGGAAGGACCGGAGCCTACTACAGCAACCTTTTTACCTTTCTTTTCAGTGGGCTTCTCAGGCTTTAAGCCCTGTTCTCTTGCATTATCAGCAACAAAACGTTCAAGCTTACCGATGGAAATGGGTTCACCCTTTATACCTCTGATACATTTTCCTTCACACTGGCTTTCCTGAGGACATACACGTCCGCATACAGCGGGAAGTGCTGAGGACTCGGAAATGATTTCATATGCCTTTTCAAAATCACCGTTTTTAACCTGTTCAATAAATCCGGGAATGTTGATTGAAACAGGGCAGCCCTTGATACACTGGGCATTTTTACAGTTAATGCATCTGGAAGCCTCTTCCATGGCCTCTTCTTTATTATATCCCAAACATACCTCTTCAAAGTTCGTGGCTCTAACCTTGGGATCCTGCTCACGAACGGGTGTCTTCTTTAAAACGTCCATTTATTCTTTCTCCTTACTGACAGTTTCCGCATCCGCCGTGATGTGTATCGCCTTCTTTTGCTTTAAGATAAGCTCTGCCTTCAGCAGTCTTATATAAAGTCTGACGTTTCATGGCTTCATCAAAATTAACTAAGTGTCCGTCAAATTCAGGACCGTCAACGCAGGCAAATTTAACTTTATCGCCCACTGTTACACGGCAGGCGCCACACATGCCCGTACCGTCTACCATAATGGGATTTAAGCTTACTACTGTCTTTAAGTTAAGTTCTTTTGTAAGCTTACATACAAACTTCATCATGATCATGGGACCAATAGCGACACAAACGTCATATTTCTTGCCTTCAGCATAAAGGTCTTCGATAACCTTGGTTACCATACCGCTTCTGCCGTAAGAACCGTCATCGGTGGTAACCATTAAGTTACCGGCAACCGCCTTCATTTCATCTTCCATAATAAGGAAGTCCTTGTTTTTGAAACCAACGATAACATCAGCATCAACGCCCTGTTCCTTAAGCCATTTAACCTGAGGATATACGGGAGCTGTTCCGACACCACCGGCAACAAAAAGAATCTTCTTTTCTTTAAGTGAAGCAATATCTTCATTGCAGAATTCAGAAGGACATCCGAGAGGTCCTACGAAATCGTGGAAAGAATCTCCTGCCTTTAAATCCGCCATAATAAGCGTTCCTTCACCGACAATCTGAAATACGATCGTAACTGTACCCTTAACTCTGTCATAATCACAAATGGTAAGAGGAATACGTTCCGCATCCTTATCGGAACGTACAATAACAAACTGACCGGGCAGACAGCTTGCCGCTACTCTGGGAGCTTCAACAACCATTTTGAAAATATTCTGTGTGAGCTCCTCTCTTTCTAAAATCTTGTACATAAAAAACCCTTCCTTTATATATTTATTAATTATAAGGCGTTAATTTAAAGTCGTTTTGACTTCTTTCCGTTACGGAATAGATCATTCCGTTATAGCAATCAACTGCCAGAGTTCCAAGCTTACTCATGTTACCCGAATTATCCGTAAGATATTCAACTACAAAATAGAAATCACCCATTCCTTCAACAGGATACGGAGCAACATAGATATAATCAAAGCGTCCAAGTTCATCATTAATATGGCCGGAAGCTCTCAATACTTCATTTATCTTGGAAACCGCTGTGGCGGGATCTAAGGATGTTGCAAGTGTAAGAGAATAATCTCTGTCAACAATGGAACTAACGCTACCGTCACTTGCATAAGAAATGAATCTGAAATGAGATTCACCAAGGGGCATTGGAATCGGGCCGGAATATTTTATGGAAGTACCTGAATCCTTGGAGGGTTCAGAACCGTCCGTCGTATAATATACGGAATACATGATTGGTACATCGGCTTCAATCATGGTTGCATTGGTATAATCCCCGGATTCAGTTAAAATATCGGGTTCAAATACAAAATCAACGTCTATCAAATATTTATTTGAAACCACAGCAGATGAAATTCCATACTGGTTAACGGAAATTGCTTTAATTTCATAGCTTCCGTATTCAAGGAAGATCACGGAATCATACTCCGTTGAATTGGTATCGGGGTCAGTGCCGTCCATTGTGTAATAAACAGTTGAGCCTTTAGGACATTCAATCTTTAAAGCTATGGTTTCATGATATGTTCCGGCATCTACGCTAAAAGAAGGATCTCCTACTATATAACGCTGATAAGTGGATAATATATTCTGATTAGTGCACTCTGATAACAGTTCCGCAATGAGCTCGTAATTGGAAGAGGCTTCGTAGAGAGAGATTATTTTCATATAAGCTTCTTCTTTTTTATCAGTCGGAACGGAATCATTGGCTATTACATCCTTAAGGACGAAAATCGCATCATTTTCACGACCTGCGGAATAATAAAGATTTGCAATTTTAAATGCCACATCATAGTCATCGGGCTTAAGTTTAAGAGCATTCTCGTAATAAGAAACGGCTTTTAAATAATCATTTGCATCTGAAGCTTCATTACCCATTTCTATCTGATAGGCATAATTATTCTGCTTTACGATTTTAGATCCGATAAATATTGCTGCAATCACAGCCAAAACTCCTATAACACCTATAACGGCATATAAAAGCTTTCCTGATAATTTAACGCCTTTAAACAGCGAAAAAATAGAAGGATCGTCATCGAATTCAAAATCATCATCGAAATGATTATCCTTTATGATCTTATTCATGGTATGCTTCATTTCACGTTCCACATCCACATCAAAATCGGGTACTATCTGAAGTTCGCATCCACAGGCTTCACAATATAGTTTGTTTTCAGGTATTTCCGCACCGCAATTAGGACATTTCATAGTTATTCTTCCTATCAGTCTTCTATAGCACTTACAACATTGTACATAAGCATGGCAATGGTCATGGGGCCGACACCGCCGGGAACAGGAGTGATCTTTGAAGTATGTTCTTTAACATCATCAAAGTTAACATCTCCGCATATCTTATTATTTTCATCTCTGTGAATTCCCACATCGATCACGACAGCGCCTTCTTTTATATATTCATGATCCACAAAACGGGGCTTACCCATTGCAACAATGAGGATGTCAGCCTCTTTGCAGATCTCCTTCAAATTCTTTGTTTTAGAATGACATACGGTAACCGTTGCATTTTCACGAAGCATTAAAAGTGCCATAGGCTTACCGACAATATTGCTTCGACCTATAATAACGGCATGTTTTCCGGTTATATCAACATTGCTTCTTTTAAGAAGCTGGATCACGCCGTTAGGTGTACAGGAGACAAATCCTTCTTCACCAACAACAAGGGCACCGACATTTTCAACATGGAATCCGTCAACATCCTTTTTGGGATCTATACGCTTTATAACTTTATCTTCATCGATATGTTTAGGTAAAGGAAGCTGCACAAGGATTCCCGTAATGTCGCTTCTTTCATTTAATTCATCAATTATTGATAAGAGTTTTTCTTCTGTGGTATTTTCAGAAAGCTCATAGGACACGGAACCGACACCGATGTATTCACATGCCTTTTTCTTGTTTTTAACATAAATTGAAGAAGCAGGATCCTGACCCACCTGAATAACTGCAAGGGTGGCTTCCTTACCTTGTTCTTTAAGCTTTGCAACTTTTTCTTTTAATTCAAGCTTGATCTCTTCGGAAATCTTTTTTCCATCGATTAATTCCATAGTCTCACTCCTAGAATAAACCTGTTATTTTACCATCATCAGTAATATCGATGGTATATGCCGCAGGAGATTTGGAAAGTCCGGGCATCGTTACCATCTGACCTGTAAGACATACAATAAATCCTGCGCCGGTGGAAGGATATACTTCTCTTACATTTAATGTGAATCCTTCGGGGCGTCCGAGTAAATCAGGATTGTCGGATAAGGAATACTGAGTCTTTGCCATACATACAGGCAAGTCGGAAAGTCCCATATCCGTAAGCTTCACAAGGGTCTTTTCTGCTTCAGCGGAATAAGAAACGTCCTTGGCGCCATATATTTCTTTTGCTACGGTTTCAATCTTTTCTTTTAATGAAAGACTATCTTCATATAAGGGCTTAAAGTGTGAAGGCTTCTCTTCTATACTCTTAATAACCTTATTGGCTAATTCAATACCGCCTTCACCGCCTGCTTCCCATACCTTTGATAAAGCAAATTCACAGTCTCTTTCTTCACAGAAGTTCTTAACGAATTCAAGTTCTTTTTCTGTGTCGGAAGAAAATGCATTTAATGTAATAACTACGGGAACATTGTATTTTTTAAGGTTTTCAATATGCTTTTCAAGATTTACGATACCTTTTTTAAGAGCATCGAGATTCTCACAAGATAATTCAGCCTTGGGAACACCGCCGTTATATTTAAGGGCTCTTACGGTGGCAACAAGTACAACACAGTCAGGCTTTAAATCGGCCTTACGGCATTTGATATCAAAGAATTTTTCTGCACCCAGATCTGCACCGAAGCCTGCTTCCGTAATTACATAATCAGCCATTTTTAATGCGTATTTCGTGGCTCTTACGGAATTACATCCATGAGCGATATTGGCAAAAGGACCGCCATGAACAATGGCAGGTGTATGTTCAAGAGTCTGGATGATATTAGGCTTGATCGCATCCTTTAAAAGCGCCGCCATGGAACCTACTGCCTTAACATCCTTGGCAGTAATGGGATTTCCTTTTATATCATAAGCAACAATGATCTTTGATAATCTTTCTTTTAAATCATGTAAGTCTTCAGAAAGACAAAGAATAGCCATGATTTCTGAGGCAACCGTGATAACAAAGTGATCTTCTCTTACAAAACCGTCAGCCTTCTTACCAAGACCTACTACAATATTTCGTAAAGCTCTGTCATTCATATCGAGGCAACGCTTCCATACAATATTTCTTGAATCAATATTTAATTCATTGCCCTGCTGGATATGATTATCAATAATTGCAGCAAGAAGATTATTGGCACTGGTAATGGCATGAAAGTCACCTGTAAAGTGAAGATTTAAATCTTCCATGGGAACAACCTGCGCATATCCGCCTCCGGCAGCACCGCCTTTAATACCAAAGCAGGGTCCGAGAGAAGGCTCTCTTAAAGCTACAACACATTTCTTATTTAGTTTATTAAATGCCTGTGTAAGACCGATACTTGTAGTAGTCTTACCTTCTCCAGCGGGAGTAGGATTAATGGCTGTTACAAGGATAAGCTTTCCATCCTTATTATTCTTGTTTTTCTCATACCAGGAATCGGAAATCTTTGCCTTGTATTTTCCATATAATTCAAGGTCATCCTCGTTAATTCCAACCTTTGCAGCCACATTGACTATTGGCTCCATAACTGCTTCCTGTGCGATTTCAATATCAGATTTCATAGACACTCCATATTACATATTATTTTCAACGAAATTCTCAAATGACTCCATGGACATAAGAATTTCTCTTGATTTTGTACCTTGTTCGGGACCTACAACCCCTGCTTCCGCAAGCTGATCCATAATACGTGCGGCTCTGTTAAAGCCCATTTTAAATGCACGCTGCAGTAAACCTATCGAAGCTTTATCCTTTTCGATTATGAACCTTCCCGCATCTACGAACATTTCATCATATCCTCCCAGGGAATCTCCGGAAGAATCGCTGTTACTTTGCTTTGATGCAAAAGAATCGATCTTTGCGGTAATGGATTCATCAATTTCAGCAGGACCGCCTTTTTTAAGGAATTCAACAACAGCATTAACCTCGGAATCGGATACGAATCCGCCCTGAAGTCTTGTGGGCTTTTTAAGTCCCTTGGGGAAGAAAAGCATATCACCCTTACCCAAAAGATCTTCTGCTCCGCCCATATCAAGAATGGTTCGCGAATCGACGCCGCTTGATACAGCAAAGGCCAGTCTTGAAGGCATATTAGCCTTAATAAGGCCGGTAATTACATCAACTGAAGGTCTCTGAGTCGCAACGATCAGATGAATACCTGCTGCACGGGCGAGCTGTGCTATACGACATATCGCATCTTCAACATCGTTTTTCGCAACCATTACAAGATCTGCAAGCTCGTCAACAATAATAATGATTCTCGGAAGTTTTCTTAATGTAGGATCATTACTTGATTTAACCTTCTCGTTGTATCCGTCAATATCTCTTACTGCCTGATCCGCAAATTTCTTATAACGCTCCATCATTTCATTTACGGCATAATTTAATGTTGCAGCTGCCTTTTTAGGATCTGTAACAACAGGTGTAAGCAAATGAGGGATACCGTTATATACGGACAGTTCCACTACCTTAGGGTCAATCATGATCATTTTAACATCATCGGGATTGGCTTTATAAATAATGGACATTATAAGTGTATTGATGCAGACGGATTTACCGGATCCGGTTGCACCTGCAATCAAAAGGTGCGGGAATTTATCAATATCAAATATTATATTTTTACCGTATATATCTTTACCTACGGCAAAAGAAAGATTTGATTTGGAATTCTTAAAATCAGCTGAGCCGATCATATCTCCAAGATATACAGGCTCATTGGTTTCATTGGGAATTTCAATTCCGATAGCGGCTTTACCGGGTATCGGAGCTTCAATTCTTATATCAGTAACAGCAAGGTTAAGCTTTATATCATCCGCAAGGGATTTAACCTTGCTTACTTTAACTCCGGATTGAGGTATCAGTTCAAATCTTGTAACGGTGGGACCTTTTGTAACATCCCCTGCCGTAACATTTACTCCAAAGGTTTCAAATACATCAAGGAGACGAAGCTTGGTACGCTCAATATATGAAGAAGAATCGCTCTTTGATCTTCCTTTACTCTGCTTTAAGAGGCTGATTGGCGGAAATTCATATTCTCCCTCAACTTTGGATTCAGTTATATTTATAAATTCTTTATCCGCATCAGTATCTTCGATAACCTTCTTTTCAGGTTTAAGAATAGTGGGCGCAGGCTTTTCAACATGATTAACATGATTTACCTGAGTAACAACAGAATCAGCGTAAGGCTCCTCTGTCTCAAATATATCATCTATAAAAAGCTCTGTGGAAGGATCAAAGCCTTCAAGCTTAATCTCATGCATATCATTGGAAGAAGGTCTTTTAACGGTAGTATTATCACTGCTTCCTGTATCGGTAAGTGTAGTATTTTCCGTAATCCCGACAGCTTTTTTATTACGATTTAATACTTTTTCATCTTCTTTTTTCTGCTTTTCTTCAAGTTTCTGAAGTCTTAATGCTTCGTCCTTTTCTTTTTTCAGCCTTCTTTTTTCTTCAAGATCAAGGGCACGTTCGCGATAAAAAGCTTCTTTATCTTCATCACTCTTTTCACGGCTGTTCATTGAAAGAAGCTTTTCGCCGGTATGCTTTACATCTCTTACAAAGGATCTTTCAGTTAAGATGATAAGAGAGATAATGGCTAAAATCACTGCAAAGATCAAGGAACCCACAAAACCAAGGTAATGAGACAAAAGATAATTCATGGAGGAAGCAAAAATGCCGCCGCCTTTATGATATGAAACTCCGTACTTATAGATCTCTTTAATATCGTACTTAGTAAGAGTCTTTGATATTCCGTTTATGAACTCCACAAACATGGAAACAGCAAAAAACATCACAAAACCGAATATAAATTTACGGTTCGCGATCTTTGACATTGGATTGATTATTTTAATCAATATAAGTACGCATGCAACTATTGGGAAAATATAAGAAAGAACACCAAAAAGTCCGAACATTACGCCGGACACCGCATTACCTACTGTACCTATTTTTCCGAAATTACATATAAACAAAAGCAGGAAAAAAGCTATAAGCAAAAGAATTTTGATCTCTTCTTCCAGTTCAAATTCTTTTTTTGTTTTTCTTGCTGTATTTGTTTTTGATTTTACAGACTTACCTTTACGAGGTCGTCCTGACTTAGATGTTCCCATTAAAACCATTCCACCTAATTTAAATATACGAATTTCATTATAGCATACTTTGATACATTAAAGAAATAAAATTTCTATGGCTTAAATATCAAAATCATCGTCATCTTTTACATCATAATCGTATTTCATTTCACCTTCGGAGGGTTCAAATCCATAATCAAGATTTTTCTTAACATGAGGCTTGGGACCGGGAAGGGGATTTTCTATTAACTGAACCTGGGGCTTTGAAACAGGTTCGGGAATTTCTTCTAAAACCGAAATGGTTTCTTCAACCTCAACAACAGTCTCTTCCGTCTGCTCTTCTTCGACAGAATCTTCTACGTAAACTTCTTCTTCGATCAAGTCTTCATTAAGAGGCTCTTCTTTAATCAATTCTTCACTGTCAAATATGGATCCGTAATCAGGCTCCTTATAACCCCTGAATAAAAGAGCCATTGCACCGGAGGTTGCAAGAAGTATCATGGATAACAATAAAATCACGCCTGAATACTTATAAAAATCATTATTTATTACAAAGTAAGAAGAAACAATCATTATCAGAGTAAGGCCTGATATATGATCTTCTTTTTCAAAGAACATTGAAATATATACATTTAAAATCAAAAGTAAAAGAACGATATAGAAAACAAAGCCGATATTTACGGCATCAAATATTCTCGAAATGTCATATAAACTTAAATTAAATGACTTATATTTAAAGAAATACAGGCAAATATAGAAAATGAAAGTCAAAAGATAAAGCATGGAAAGATATAAAATCTTAAATGATGCAAAGCTTCTTATCTTCTCTTCATCCTCTCCTTCATTACCATAAGCATATACAATATTCATGACAATCATTGTCACAAACAGGAAAAGAGCAAGTCCTAACCTGTCAGATGTGATATTAAAAGAATCAAAGAGATATGAAAAAGCTGTAATTCCAACCGTTCCCGCAATCGAAACAACGGATCCGAAGGTCGGCTTTAATGTAAAATACAAAAATACAAGCAAAAGAATCTCTAAAAATGCATTGAACAGAGGAACAACAATGTAGTTTTCCCCGAATATACGAAGCATGAAAGATATAAGGAAAATATATAAAGAATCAAGATCCGTGATTTTAAAGTCAGTACCGATAAAAGCGCTGTTTATGATTTCAAACTTATCAGCAGCAATATATTCTTTAAGATCACCGGAAACTGTAAAAATCTCGTTGTAATTTAAGAAAATCTGATAACAGATCAATAAAACAAAAAGAATAATCGAAAGTACCTTAAAGAAAGGTGCCTCCGAATATTCTTTTAATGAAATGTTCTTTTTGATAAAAGAAATGCCTAAAACAAGGCCCAAAAAGGCTACTAAAAATAAAACTATAAAAAGGCTTCTATAAAGAAGTTCTTCGAAGGAAAAAGGGAAAAGACCTGCTAAAGAGTTCCATAATTCAGTCTCATTAAACAAAAGGGTAAAAAGCAGGTATCCTGTAAAGCAAATTCCTGCACAAGCACTAAAATATGAAAACCAGGTCTTTTTTACTCCCATAAAAACCCCCTTAGATTACTTTTTCTATATTGTATCTGGGTCTGTTCTTGACTTCGATATAAATCTTTCCGATATACTGACCGATCAAACCGATGCAAAGAAGCTGAACGCCGCCTAAGAACCAGATGGATAAGATAAGCGAAGTCCATCCCTCGGTAACATGACCGGTAAAATAAGAAATAAGCGCATAAACAGCTGCAAGCACTGACATAATGATAATGATAAGACCAAGTGTGGTAATAAATGTTATGGGCTTTACGCTGAAAGATGAAATACCATTAAATGCAAGAGCAAGCATTTTCTTTAAGGGATACTTGCTTTCTCCGGCTACACGCTCTTTTCTGTCATAATAAACACAATCGGTTTCATAACCGATCAAAGGAACAAGGCCTCTTAAGAAAAGATTGGTTTCTTTATACTCAGCAAACTGTTCCAAAGCTCTCTTACTCATTAATCTGAAGTCAGCATGGTTGTAAACTGTTTTAACACCCATGAAACTCATAAATTTATAAAAGCCTTCTGCGGTTACGCGCTTAAAGAAAGTATCTGTTGTACGCTTCTTACGAACGCCGTAAACAATATCCTTTCCTTCATGGTATTTATCTACCATTTCTTCGATCACCGCTACGTCATCCTGTAAATCAGCATCAATTGAAACTGAAATATCGCACATGTCCTTTGCGGTAATGAGACCTGCGGTAAGAGCAAACTGGTGTCCTACATTTCCTGCAAGCTTAACACCCTTGATCTTATCGGGATATTTTTCATGTTCTTTTTCGATAAGCTCCCAGGTTTTATCCTTGGAACCGTCATTAACAAAAAGAACGAAACTGTCTTCTGAAATCTTTCCTTTACCCTGTAGATCCGAAAGAACTTCTCTCAATGCTTCGGAGCATATTTCCAAAACCTCTTCTTCGTTATAACAGGGAACAACAATGGCAAGTCTGTCCATTTTAATCTCCTAACCGTTTATAGCCTGATCCAAATCTGCAATGATATCATTAACGTTTTCAATACCAACGGATAAGCGGATCAAATCAGGTAATACACCTGCTTCTCTGAGCTGTTCATCATTCATCTGTCTGTGAGTATGACTTGCGGGATGAAGTACGCAGGTTCTTGTATCAGCCACATGAGTAACTATGGCAATCATTTTAAGTCTGTCCATAACACGGGCGGATTCTTCTCTGGTACCAAGGCCGAAGGTCAATACACCGCAGGTTCCGTTGGGCATGTATTTTTCAGCAAGAGCATGATATTTATCACTCTTAAGTCCGGGATAATTAACCCACTTAACCTTATCGCAGTTAGAAAGCCATTCGGCAACCTTAGTCGCATTTGAAACATGACGCTCCATTCTTAAAGCAAGTGTTTCAAGGCCAAAGTTAATATAAAAAGCATTCTGAGGAGACTGGATGGAACCAAAATCTCTCATGAGCTGTGCGGTACATTTTGTAATATAAGCTGCCTTGCCGAACTTTTCTGTATAAACAATACCGTGATAGGTTTCATCAACTTTGCAAAGTCCGGGGAATTTATCGGGATATTTTGTCCAGTCGAAATTACCGGAATCTACGATACAGCCACCTACGCTTGTTGCATGGCCGTCCATGTATTTTGTAGTTGAATGAGTAACAATATCCGCACCAAACTTAAATGGATTACAGTTAATAGGTGTGGGGAAGGTGTTATCTACAATCAAAGGAACACCATGAGCGTGAGCCGCTTTTGCAAATTTTTCAAAATCAAGGATCTTAACTGCGGGATTGGCAATGGATTCACCGAATACACATTTTGTATTTTCTTTGAATGCCGCATTAAGTTCTTCTTCAGTACAATCAGGATCTACAACGGTACAGGAAATATTCATCTTCGCAAGAGAATTAACAAGAAGATTAAATGTTCCGCCGTAAATTGCGCTGGAAACTACCAAATGATCTCCGGATTCACAGATATTGAATACTGCATAGAAATTAGCTGCCTGACCTGAAGATGTAAGCATCGCTGCTACACCGCCTTCAAGCTCGCAAATCTTTTTAGCAACATAATCATTGGTAGGATTGGCAAGTCTTGTATAGAAATATCCGTCAGCTTCCAGATCGAAAAGCTTTCCCATTTCATCGCTGGTACTGTATTTAAAAGTTGTGCTCTGAATAATGGGTAAAATACGAGGATCGCCGTTTCCGGGTTCATATCCTCCCTGCACGCAAATGGTATCTTTTTCCATCCCTAATAACCTCTCTTTATATAAAATTATTCTTCTTCCCAATTAGTATAAACATTCTGAACATCATCATCTTCATCAAGAAGGTCAAGTGTTCTCTGAAGATTCTTTACAGCAGTTTCATCAGTAAGACTCACATAGTTCTGAGGGATCATGGTAACTTCACCGCTGGCAATCTTGATACCGTTCTTTTCAATGGCTTCTCTTACTTCATCAAAAGAATCGGGATCTGTAAGAATTTCATAGCAATCATCTTCTTCGTTGAAATCTTCAGCTCCAAGATCCAATACAGTAAGCATTAAAGTGTCGGCATCCATATCGCATTCTTCTTTGTCAACGATGATCTGACCCTTTTTATCAAACATAAAGGATACGCATCCCTGAGTACCGATGCTTCCGTTACCCTTCGTGAAAGCGCTTCTTACGTTAGCTGCTGTTCTGTTCTTGTTATCTGTAAGACAATCAACGATAATCGCTATACCGTTGGGGCCGTATCCTTCATAAGAGCAGTATTCATAGTTAACGGCGTTGCCTTCGCCTGCAGCCTTTTTAATTCCGCGTTCAATAGTATCATTGGGAACGTTGTTGGCTTTAGCCTTTGCAATTACTGTAGCAAGCTTAAAATTGTTGGCAGGATCGGGACCGCCTTCTTTAACTGCAACTGCAATTTCTCTGCCGATGATAGTAAAGATCTTACCCTTTGCAGCATCATTCTTTTCCTTTTTGTGCTTAATGTTGGCAAATTTTGAATGTCCTGACATTACTTGTTTTCCTCTTCTTTCTCTGTTTCTTTATTACCAATTTTCTTTACGGCGACTTTTGTTATCATTCTGTTTTCAACCGAAAGAACACTGAATTCATAATCATCAACATCTACGCTGAATACTTCATCTTTTTCGGGAAGACGATCAAGCTTCGAAATCATGAAACCGTTCAAAGTTTCAAATTCTTCAGTATTAAAGCATACTTTAAGGCTTTCTTCCAATTCGGACAAGGGCGTGAATCCATCTACGATATATTCACCTTCGCCACGCTTCTTAATATGCTTTTCTTCCACATCATATTCATCCATGATATTACCGACAATCTCTTCAAGAATATCTTCCATGGCGATAAGTCCAACAGTCTGACCGTATTCATCAACAACTATGGCAAGCTGGGTCTTTTTAGACTGCATTGATTTAAACAGGTCATTGATATTCATGGTTTCCGTAATAAACATGGCTTTACGGATCAGCCCTTTTATCTCAACAATAGGCTTTTCACCCAAAGTTTCATCCTTTGACAAAAATCTCATGGCATCCTTAAGGAAAAGAATACCAATGATATGGTCAAGATTTTCATCAAAAACCGGATAACGGGAATTCGAATTAGAAAGCATGAAACTTATGGCATCCGAAAGCTTTGAGTTCTTGTCAACGGAAACAATATCCTTTCTGTTGGTCATGATCTCACCGGCTTCTTTATCCACGAAATCAAAGATATTATTGATCATTGTCGCTTCCGCAGTTTCCAAAACCCCCTGCTCATGTCCTTCATTAACCATGGATATGATCTCTGACGGTTTTGTTACGGAATCTTTCTTTATGAGCTTTATGATCAGGTAGATAAGAAATAATGCTACGCAGATCAATGTAAGTATAATTATTAACTTCAAAAATATGTCCATATTCACTCCGTAAAAACGCAAGAAAAATATACCATTATCCTATTGCTAAGTCAATTGCAACAATGGTACTTCAGGCTATGACCTGAGGGATTTCAAGGATAAGATCGCCGGCCATCAGCGAAGCCTTGGATTTACGTTCTGCCACTCTGTCGGCAAGCAAGCCGTGAAGATACACTCCCATGGCAACAGCTTCCTCAAAATCACATTTATCTTTTATCTGAAATAACAGTCCCGCAAGAATACCTGAAAGAACATCACCGCTTCCTGCAGTTGCAAGGCCGTCATTGCCGGTAAGATTAATAAATCTTTCCTCACCATAGATGCCTGAGTCAGGTCCCTTATCAACCACGACGATCCTTGATATCTCAAATATCTTTTCGCAAGCCTCTTCGGGATCAAGAAAATCGAGGCCCAACATCTTTATAATGCCTTTAAGCTCTTTCTTATGAGGCGTCATTACACATTCTACAAACGAATTTTTAATTCTTTCTGAAAGAATGTAGAATAATTCTTTATTCTCAGCGAAAATATTTAAAGCATCCGCATCAAATATCACTATCTTTTTATCTAAATCGGCTTTACGTACCAGTGTTTCCAATATGTTAAAAGAAACAGGCCCGGTGCCGAGGCCGGAACCAACCATAACGGTATCTGCCCAGTCAATATCCTTTATAAGCTTTTCTTCAAGAATATTTAGCTTGCCCGGATCATTATCGTAGGAAGATATCATGGCTTCCGGAATCTCTCTCTGAAGATTGTCAACATTATTTTTATGTGTAAAAATCTTCACCATACCGGCGCCCACGTAAAAGCAGGCTTTGGATGCAAGCAGGCATGCACCGTATATATCTTCGCTTCCTGCAATAATGAGAGTCTTCCCGTAGGTTCCTTTATGGGAAACATTTTTTCTGTCGGGGAGCAGATTGTAAAAATCGGAATCTTCCAAAGCTTTATATGAAGATTCGCTATTTTCTTTATCAAATATTCCTGTTTTTAAAAGAACCAGCTCACCTGTATAATCAGGCCCTTTATTTAACAAAAGACCTTTTTTGATAAATCCGAAGGTAACGGTGAGATCCGCCTTAAAGCAAGCGGAACATGTACCTGTATTACTGTTTAAGCCTGATGGAATATCAAGAGCAATTTTGAATGCTTTATAGGAATTGATTCTTTCTATAAGCATCGATGCATCGGGACTTAAATCCCGGTTTAAGCCTATTCCGTAAAGACCATCTACTATAAAATCAAAATATCCGTCTTTACTTAGATCAAGTACCGATAAAAAGTTAAGTTTTCCGAGCTTATTATTCTTAACTTCATTAAGACGTTTTTTTTCAATGAGATTACATTCCGAGTAATTATTCCCGTAAAAATATACGGATACATTATATCCGTATTCTATAAGGATTCTGGAAAGAGCCAGCGCATCGGCACCGTTATTTCCGGGGCCTGCCAGTATCAGACACTGAGAATCAGCCGGAAATCTCTTTTTAATTTCAAGAAAAGAAGAAAAAGCGGCTCTCTCAACAAGACAATCATCCGAAACAGAAAGCTTCTCAATTGTGAATTGTTCTGCAGCTCGCATCTCTTCTTTTGAAAGAATCTTTTTCACTGATTTCCATCCTTCTTTTCGGGATTTTCGGAATCCGTCTTAGGCGGTTCCACATTATATTTCATATCGAATATATCTATTACTTCCGCACCGAAAATATTATGCATATAAGTATAAAAATTCTGGTTTCGCTTAAGCTTCTGCTGTTTCGTTACAACCTTTTTCTTAAGCTCTATTCGCATTTCATTAACCCATTTGCTGATTTCTTCTATTTCTTCATTATTTTCCTGGATCTGTGCATAGCACACTTCCATGGTGGCAAGCATCAGCTTGTAATTAACTTCATTGATCTTTCTCGGGATTTCAAAGGTCTTATCTTCACATTCTTCAAGTTTTTCATTGCATTCTTCGATAAGACGTTTGTTTTCGTCAAGTTTCTTTTCGGTGGATTTAGAAGGAGCGGATTTTAGCTCATTCATCTGGTCCACTATTTCATCCATGAGCTTTTTCTTTAAAAGCTTAACCTCTTTGTATTCAGTATTGTTTTTTCCCTGCTGACGCAATAATTCATTAAGCTCTTCTTCGAGGGCAGTAATCTCGGGATTGGGTTCCGTCTGGGTAAACAATCTGTGCCAATTGTTATCAAGACTAAGTATGGGAATCTTTTTGTTTTCCAAAGCAGGTATGAATACTTCTTCTTTTCTTGACATCTTAACTCCTTAATCCCTTTAATTAATGTTCGAAGTCATTGTCCTGACTGTTGATCTTAAAAGAAAGTTTCATGAGGGAATCCGATAAATGTACATTTTCAACCACAATATCTTTAGGAACCTTTAAATCAACATGCGCGAAATTCCAAAATGCTTTAACGCCGCAATTAACAAGCTGCTCCGCAACTTTGACAGCGCTTGTTTTGGGAATGGTAAGTACTGCAATATCAATATCATTTTCTTTTACGAAATTTTCGAGATCTTCCATGGGCTGAACATACATATCGCGTATCTTTTTCCCGTGGAGCTTTTCGTTGGAATCAAAGATGCCTTTAAAATGGAAGCCTCTTCTCTCGAAATTCATATAATTGGCAAGAGCCTGTCCAAGGTTGCCCGCGCCAATGATAATTAAGTGATGGGTTTTATCAAGGCCCAGGATCTTCGCGATTTCGTCATAAAGATAATTAACCTTGTATCCGTATCCCTGCTGACCAAACCCGCCGAAGTTGTTAAAGTCCTGACGTATCTGGGAAGCTGTAAGATTCATGATCTGACTTAATTCACTGGAAGATACTCTTTCGATGTTATTGTCTTTTAATTCTGCGAGATATCTTAAATATCTTGGTAATCTTGAAATGACTGCCTGAGAAATAGTTTTTTCGTCCATAAGCACTCCATCTTCATTTTTTTATTAATTTAATTATATTGACTTGTTAAATCCGTGTCAATCTATCTTTAAAAAAATCCCCTTAAATTAATAAGGGGATTAAATCTACATATTCTTCTTGATCTCTTCGAAGAATTCCTTTGTATTAACGGTTCTTACATTGGTTAAGCTTGTGATCCTTGATAAATCCGCAGTCATAACACCGCTTTCGATTGTTTTAATAACAGCAGCTTCAAGTCTGTCGCCGAATGCGGAAAGTTCGGGAAGATTATCAAGCTCGCCTCTCTTTCTTAACGCACCGCTCCATGCAAAAATACTTGCTACGGGATTTGACTTAGCTTCCTCACCTTCAAGATAGCGATAATAATGCTTCTGAATTGTACCGTGAGCCGCTTCGTATTCAAAAACACCCTTAGGAGAAACAAGAACGCTGGTCATCATTGATAAAGAACCAAATGCACTTGATACCATATCGCTCATAACGTCGCCGTCGTAATTCTTGCAGGCCCAGATAAATCCGCCCTCTTCTTTCATAACTCTGGCAACGGCATCATCGATCAAAGTATAAAAATACTTGATACCTGCCTTATCAAATTTATCTTTATATTCTTTTTCATAAAGCTCTTCAAAAATATCCTTGAATGTATGGTCATATTTCTTTGAAATGGTATCCTTTGTGGCAAACCACAAATCCTGCTTTGTTTCAAGAGCAAAAGAAAAACATGAGTGAGCAAAGCTTGTTATTGAAGAAACGGTATTATGCATTCCCTGTAAAATACCGGGGCCTTTGAATTCATGAATAAGTTCTCTGATTTCTGTGCCGTCTTCTTTTGTAAATACAAGTTCCGCCTTGCCGGGACCGTCAACCTTGATCTCGGAATTCTTATAAACATCACCATAGGCATGACGCGCAAGAGTGATGGGTTTCTTCCAGTTCCTTACACAGGGGTCGATCCCCTTAACGATAATAGGAGCTCTGAAAACGGTTCCGTCAAGCATGGCTCTTATGGTTCCGTTGGGGCTCTTCCACATTTCAGATAAGTTATATTCCTTAACTCTGGCAGCATTGGGAGTGATGGTTGCGCATTTAACTGCAACACCATACTTTAAAGTTGCTTCAGCGCTGTCCTTTGTGACCTGATCCTTTGTATTATTTCTATTTTCAAGACCCAGATCGTAATACTCTGTCTTTAAATCTACGTAAGGTAAAATAAGTTCATCCTTGATCATCTTCCAGAGTATTCTGGTCATTTCATCCCCGTCCATTTCAACAAGGGGTGTGGTCATTGCGATTTTAGTCATTCTGATAGACCTCCTTAAGTCCGTTTTTGATCATATTTGAAAAAGCTTTATCAACATGAAGAGTTGCAAGCTTCTCGGCCAGATCGCCGTCTTTATTTTTAATCGCTTCCATAATTCCCTGATGTTCGGCATTTGAAGCAACGGAACGTTCAATGGTTGAAAGAGTCTTACTGCGAACTCTCTTAACATATTGATGATAATCCTTCAATAAATGCTCAAGCATCTTGGAATTACATGATTCATAAAGAAGTTCATGGAATCTGTTATCAAGCGCAAACATCTGGTCAAAATGTCCTTTTTCAGCATGAAATTTTGCAAGATATACATTCTCTTCCATTTCTTCCATCTGGGCTTCGGTTATATGTTCGCAGGCTCTTCTTGCGCACAAGCCTTCAAGCTTAGAACGGATCATGTAAATATCCTTAACATCATCCATGGTAATGCCTGTTACATAGGCTCCTTTATTGGGCACGATCTGGATTAGGCCTTCCAACTCCAGCTGTCTGAATGCTTCACGCACAGGAGTTCTTGATACACCCAATTCTTCTCCGATGGCTATTTCTTTTAATTCATCATTTTCTTTGTAGCGACCGGATAATATATCTTCACGAATCCTGTTAAAAACACGTCCCCGTAAAGAATATTTATCGGTAACTTCCTGTTTTACATCATAGTTTGACATATAGGCTCCAGTTTATATTCCTTGGTGATTCTGTCAATGGCATCAATTAATTCTTTATCCGTCATAACGGTTACACGACCGTTGGCATATTCAGCATCAACCCATTCTTTGATCTTCTTAACAAGTTCACAGTTCTTATCAAGAGCTTTATCCTTGGTGAGTTTATACTTTGTATTGATCCAATGAGCGATACCTGCAAGACCGGATGTATTTGATACGGCACAGATAACAGGTCTGTTTAAGAACTTCTCCGTATCGAAAATGTTATAGATCTCTTCATTCTTAAGAAGACCGTCCGCATGAATTCCTGCTCTGGTAACATTAAAGTTCTTTCCTACAAAAGGAGTTCTTTCAGGAATCTTATATCCAATTTCTTTTTCATAATATTCGGCAAGTTCGGTTATAACGGTAGTATCCATACCGTTTAAGTCTCCCTTAAGCTGAGCATATTCAAATACCATTGCTTCCAGCGGTGTATTACCTGTTCTTTCACCGATACCGAAAAGTGAAGTATTTACGCCGGAGCAACCGTATAACCATGCAGTGGATGAATTTACAACGGCCTTATAGAAGTCATTATGTCCGTGCCACTCAATGAGTTCGGAAGGAACCCCGGCATGAGTATGGATCGCATAGATGATACCCTGTACACTTCTCGGGATAACAGCACCTGAATAGTTGACACCATAACCCATAGTATCACAGGCTCTTATCTTAATGGGAATCTTATATTCATCCATTAGTTTCATGAGTTCAAGACAGAAAGGAACAACATAACCGTAAATATCAGCTCTGGTAATATCTTCAAGGTGGCATCTTACGGCAATACCTTCGTCAAGGCAATCACGTACCACGGAAAGATAATGATCCATGGCCTGTTTTCTTGTCATCTTAAGCTTTAAAAATATATGATAATCAGAACAGGAAACTAAGATTCCGGTTTCTTTCATTCCTATTTCTTTTACAAGTTTAAAGTCATCTTTGCTGGCTCTGATCCAACTGGTAACTTCAGGAAATTCATATCCTCGTTCCATACATTTGTATACGGCATCGCGATCCTTTTTACTGTATAAAAAGAACTCGCTGGCCTTGATCATACCATTGGGTCCGCCAAGACGATGAAGATAATCATAAATAGTAACAATCTGTTCCGTTGTATAAGGGGCTCTCGACTGCTGACCGTCTCTGAAAGTTGTATCCGTGATCCAGATATCATGCGGCATATTATGAGGCACAATTCTGTCATTAAACGGAATCTTGGGAATTTCGGAATAAGGGAACATATTTCTGAAGACGTTAGGTTTTTCAACATCATTCAACATATAAATATGTTCTTCTATTTCCAGAAGATTATTCTTTTGATTAAGAGATACCGGCCTGTTTGTAAACATGTTTTCGGAATCATCCGAGTATAAATTATCCTCGCCCATAGGGACCTCCAAAGTAAATTAATATGCTGTGGATAATTGTATACAATCATACCATTTCTGTCAACCATACAAACAAAAGCATTTTTCTTATGAGGCTCAAACCTTATTTTGAATTGTATATAAAAAACGCAGCAAACAAAGTTGCTGCGCTAAATTTACTTATTACTTATTCTTCTAACGTTTACATCTTAAATAGCCATATCCTTTTTCGACCTGTATAAAAGAAGTGCCATGGCGATGGCAAATACACCAAGTGCCAGGAAGTATTTAGGATGAATGGGGTCTCCCGTATCGGGGGAATCGTCAAGTTCTCCATCGGATGAAGCACCCGATGAATATGAATATAATCCATAATGACCTGTATGGGTTATATCAAAAGAAACAGCAAGTTTATTATCTACTTCTGTTTTTTCATATGAAAGATCTTCTAACTGAAGATTTTCATCGGTACAGATAACATGGATATTTTTTGCAGGCATGTTTTCCGGTATCAAAACAGTAACATTTAATTTCTGCTTACCGAACTTGGTAATCTCCGTTCCTGTTTTTCCATCCTTTAATTCGATCTTGAATCCGTAAAAGTTACCGGGAGCGGTTTCGCCGAATATTCTCTTATATGCTTCTTTTACATATTCAGTATTATCATCTGAAATCCTTAAATAATACTTATCATCGCTTCCCGCAAAAGTAACGGGATTACCGGCAACAGCTTCGCCGGCGTAAGCTCCGTCTTTAGCCATGTTAAGTACATTTTCAAGTTCTGTATCTTTAAATCTGTAGGCTTTACCATATATATACATGGTATCAGGCACTGTAAAAATACTTGCTTCTTCACTTGATAATGTACAATCTATAATTTTCAAAGTTCCGTTTTCATAATCAGTATTAGGATCATCAACAACACATATAAGCCCTGAAAAACCGGAAAGATTACGATCAAGGCAGGTGCCGTTACGTATGATATCCTCGCTCTGAATAACAGCAACCTTAACGCCTTCAAAGGCATCTTTTCTGAAAGAATCATTACTTAAACGCGTGGTTGTCTTACTAATACCTAAAGAAGGAAGCCCATTTCCGTGGAAATAAACAAGCTTTCTTTCGTCAGGCAATCCTGCAGAAGTATAATCAAAAGCCTTTAATCCTACTTCTTTTACAGTATCCATCATGCGGATATTATCAAGAGGACATCCGGCAAAGGCTCTGTCACTTATCTTTTCAATGTTCATTCCGCCATTCACATTGGCTAAGCTGCTGCACCCCGCAAAGGCTCCCTCTCCTACTTCTGTTACAGAGTCAGGAATATTTACGGAAGTTATTTCAGTATGATTAGAAAATACATCGGGGCCTATTTTCTTAACAGTGTCAGGGATTGTTACACTTGAACCTGTACCGCGGTAGGCTGTAAGGATCCCGTCACCGAGGATCATGAAGCTTTCATCTCCATACAGCATGAAATTCTCCAGCATACGGGTATTATCAAAGGCATATGGTTCGATTTCCGTAACGGTTTTAGGTACCACGATCTTAACAAGATCGTCGCAGTGATAGAACGCGCCATAACCAATATGTGTAACTCCATCGGGAATAGTGATCTGTTTTAATGCACTTCGGGCAAAAGAAAAATCACCGATGGATTTGATTCCTTCAGGAAATTCATAGGAATATAAATCGGTATCACCGTAAAAAGCCTTTCCCGCAACAGAACCGTCAATAATGGTGAATTTAGGAAGGGATACTCCCTTTCCGCGATTTTCATTATTCAATAATTCATCAAGTCCTTCACTTACTGCAGGCATATTGGTACCAAGCTCACCTTCCAAAACGGTAGGTCTGGTATTATCAATAAAGAAAACGGCATGACGACCGGCAACTATGGTTTCAGCCATATAATCATCGGGATTATAAATAATCTTATGAGAATTGTAATAATTATCTTCTTCCGGTTCTTCTTCCGAACCATTATTCTTGTTTCCGGAACTGTCATTATCTTCATTGTCGATTATTGCCACATTGGATTTATCAAAATTCTTAAACCAGTTATAGGCATAAGTACCTTCTTTTGCAATAATATTAAGCTTCGGGCAACCGTCAAAGGCTGTGGGATGAATAAAATTAACAGATTCGGGAATAGTTACGTCTTGAAGATTAACGCAGTTTTCAAAAGCTTTAACATCGATAATGTTTACTGAATAAGGGAGGTTGACAGCCTTTAATCCATTGCAATATGAAAATGCATAAGCAGGAATTTCGTAAATAGTATTGGAAACGGTAATATCTTTAATATTGCTGCTACCATAAAAAGCATAGGGATATATTTCTTTTACCGAATTGGGCATGGTATAGGAATCGCCCTTTCTGGCAGGCAGAACAAAGATTATGGTCTCACTTTTGTTATCATAAATGACACCGTCTTTATAAATAAATTTTGTATTTTTATCACTTATTGAAAATGTTGTAAGAGCCTTGTCTCCCACAAAGACGCCGGTACCCATGGATTTAACGCCGGCACCGATGGATACGGTATTAAGGGCGGTACAATTGGAAAATGCCGCACTTCCGATAGTTTCAACATTATCAGGGATTTCAACCTTGGTAAGATTATTACAATTTGCAAATGCGCCGTAAGCGATCTCTTCTACGGAAGATGATAATTTAAGTGTCTTGATATAGGAATTGTCGGCAAAGGCCTCCTCACCGATCTTCTTAACACCATTAGGAACAGACACGGTATCGGCCGTGCCTGTATATTTTATCAATATGTCTCCGTTTAACTGAAAATCGGATGTTTTGGAAGTTTCGGCGGCGGATTCTTCAGCAGGGATCATTACTATGATCAGTGAAAGAATCAATAAACACGCGCCAATAATTCTTCTAACGCTTCGCTTATTCATATACCTTATCCAAGATTCAGATTTTTAACGCTCTGCTTATCCTTCATAAAGAATAGTCCGATACTGAGTGCTGCAAGACCGAATACCAGGAACCACTTGGGATGGATTCCGTCCGCTGTCTTGGGAGATTCATCCGTAACACTTTCACCCATATTCTCAACGTTTACATAGATTGTATACGGTGAGAAGTGAGTCGCTGTAAATGTAATGCAGGATACGCCGTCAATGGTTGTGAATTTAGGAGAAAGCTTATCAAGCTTTTCATTTACAACGCCTGCGACCTTATTGTTACCTGCATACTTGGTCATTACATCGGGTAACGGCATTGTGATAGCAATGCTGAGGCCGGAATAATCAGTGATCTGATTCTGTCCCGTTGCATCATAAAGTGTTATATCCATTGCACTGTAACGTACATTATCAAGACTTCCGTATTCATTGGTAAGAGCCTTTTCAACTGCGGCAGTAGCTGCTGTTGTCTCTGCGATCCTTATGATGTAATTATCTGTAGAACCAGAAACCGTTGCAGATGCAAGTTCTTTATTGGATATGCCGTTCTTTGAAATAATAACGCTGGAACCGTTATTGTTATTTCCGGTTGAAGTCGTGGTACTGGTACTGGTGCTTCCGCCGTTGTTGGAACCGCTGTTTGATGTATTGGTGGGCGCATTCTTAAATGTCGCCTGTACAGTTGCTTCGTGAGCAGGCATTACTAATGTTGTTGCAGCCACATTTACACTTGCAATTCCAAGATCATCGGAACCGGGAACCCACTTATCGAATACCTGTCCCGCGGGAGGATTGGTACATGTAATGATAACAGTTGCACCGGCAGCATAGCTTCCGCTTCCGTTACCGTTAGTTACCGTCAAAGTATATAACTGAGTATTTGATGTACTGTTGGAATTGCTTGTAGGATTACTTGTACTGTTACCGTTTCCGGGATCGGAAGTGCTTGTACCGGGATCATCGGGATCAACGGTACCGGGAACACGTTCGTAAGTTGCAACTACAACAGTATCAGTTTTGATATTGGTAAGTTCTTTGTTCCAGCCGACGAATTTATATCCTTCTCTTTCAGGATTTTCGGGGATGTCTGATAAAGAAACATCTCCTCCTTCCGTTACGAATATAATGGGTGACAATTCTTTACCGTCATAATCAAAGAACTGTACTTTAACTGTGTCATCAAGTACTTCTGAAACATCAGCGCCTAAGTCCCTTGCTGCTTTTCTTACTGCGGAATCTTCATAAGAAATAACTCTGAAAGAAGAAAGTCCGTCAAAAGCGTCATGAGGAATATAAACTTCTTCGCCGTAGAATACTACTTCTATACCTTCCATAGTATTGGCAAAGGCCTTATGACCTACTTCGGTAATGTTTTCAGGCAGGATGATCTGATTTAGTTTATTACAATCCTTAAAGCAGGTGTCGGGAATGTTCTCTAAAAGATTCATATCCTGGAAGTTGACACCTGTAATATAATCACAATTTTCAAAAGCACCGTCTGAAATAGTTGATACCTTTGCAAGATTCGGATCTTCATCACTCACTTTAATCTTCTGGCTTCCTACGGAAAGACCTCTTGATGAAAGTACTTCAACTATATTGTAAGATCCGTCTTCATTAACGGAATAAACGATACCGTTGGTGCAGGTAAAGTCATCGGTTGTACCGCCTACGGAAGTCAAGTTGTTACATCCCGTAAAAGGAGCAGGTCCCATGGTGTCAAGATCCGCGCCGAGTGACATTTTTGACAGCTTTTCACAGGAATAGAAAGCATATTCGGGAAGGTAAATTACGGAATTCAGATCAATTGAATCAATACGGTCATTACCTCTTGAATCGGTTTCGTATTTAAGTGCATTGGTTCTGTCAGGTTCCGTTACTGAGCTGTATTCCTTCTTCTTTCCCTCATTATCTGTTTCGTTACCATAGTAACCGTTAAATAAACCATAGTCTCTGTAGGTGTTGTAATACTTACAGAATACGGGGGATGAAGCATTGGCAAAATAAGTTGCCACATTCTTTGTATTTGAAAGATTCGATGAATAATCAGGGTTTGCAAGTGAATTGTTGGTCATGTAACCCTTTACATCGATGCTCTTAATTCCGTCAGGAACCTTAATATTAAGAGTCTTATCAATGAGCTTATCTTCATAGGCTGTGGTGGAATAAATATATAATTCACCATTTTCGGTAATTTCTTCACCTAAGTGCTCATATCTTTCGGTAAGAGGATGGGTATCATTGGTAGTGCCGGAATGCTCATTAAGTTCATCGTAATGAGGATAATTGATAAGAGTGGGATAACCGTTCTTATTATCAACAATTACGGTAAGATAATCGGGAGCTCCGGTATAATAACATACTCTTATACCTTCATCGGCATCTACAAAGTTATTAACATCCATAGCCCATTTAAAGGGGCCGTAATTTGAATCTATATCACCTTCAAAAACAAGGCTTGATGCACCTGTAGCAAAAGCATTTGCACCTAAATTATCAATAGGAAAATCTGAGTATCCGTTTTTAGGTGTATGGAACTTAACATGGGTTAACTTATCGCAGCCTTCAAAAGCGGAAGCTCCGATCCGAGTAACGGTATTGCCGAGTTCCACATATTTAAGATTCTTAAAATTCTTAAATGCGCTGTCGGCAATGGCTGAAATGGTATCATCTTCAATAACAAGACTTTCCATGTTGTTTTTAACATCAAGATCCGAGAAACAGTCTGTAGCAATACCCGTAACCGCAGTCTGACCAACCTTGCTGGGCACAACCATATCGAAAGGTCCTACAACAACATCGGGATCCGGAACAAATTTACAGGACTGCAATACGCCCTCTCCGTCGATAACAAGGATGTATGTTTCATCACTGATCTCATAAAGAGTCTTACCGTTTTCATCTACATAAACATAAGGAACCATTTCCCCAAGTCCGTTTCTTTTACCCCAGGTACTGATCCTGGGACTTGCGGGAGTCTTTGCAGAGTTATTTTCCGGACCCTTTACATAAAAGGTCTTCTTGGTAATTGATGTGAATATATCATCACATTCTTTAAAATTCAGATAACCGCAGTCATCAGGGAATTCAAGGCATTCGAGATTAAAGCAGTTTCTGAAGATATTTTCTTTAAGAGTAACTACAGGTGAAGCTGACTTACCTAAGTTACGAGGCATAATAACCTTACTTAAGTTGGCACGGCCGGCAACCACAAAATCTCCGATGGATGTAACATTATCGGGGAACTGGAATTCGGTCAATGTACCGGTTTCACCCTTTACACATGCAAATGCAGCATCTCCGATGGTTGCAATGGTATCTGAAAACTGAATCTTATTAAGTGCAACATCATCATAGAAAGCAAATCCGTCAATGGATGCTCCGTCCTGAGCTACCTGAGAAAGGTCGATCTCGGCAAGATATGCACAGTTAGCAAATGCACCGGGGCCGATTTCCTTAATGGAATAAGGGAATGAAACCTTTCTTAAACCGGAACCGTAAAATGCCTCAGTACCGATTATGGTGGTACCGTTATCAAAAGTAATATTGGTAAGCTGTGTACATGACTTAAATGCTCTGTTACCGATGTTTTTAACATTGGAGAATGCAATGGAACGTACGAATGAATCCTTAAATGCTTCATCTCCTACAAATGCAAGGTCATCAGATAACTGAAGATCATATACATTGGTAGTTCCCTTAAATGCCTGATTACCGATGGCAATAATATCGGTGGAAGCATCTACATGGAAACCAAACTTATCATTAGGAATGCTTGCGTCATTATTGGGATTGGGCACGCCCTGAGCAAGATAAATCTTGGGAGTTTCAATGCCGGTTGCAGGATTTACATAGTCTTTAACTTCCACAAGGGTATAGCCCTTAACCTTGGTATTATAGGCCTGGTTAACTTCGCAGAAGAATACACGTCTTAAACTGTCTGTGTTATCATCATTCTTAATATCCTTAACCCACTTAGAAAGTTCGGGTTCTTCATCCGGCGGCTGAACAACGGCAGGCTCCTGTGCCAGCTGTCCGTTTTCATAAAGTTCAACATTGTGAAGATACTGTTCGTAGGCTGCAACGGAAGCTTCCCACTGTCTGTATAATTCAACATGCAATAAGTATTCATCATTAAAGTACTTTTTAAGATAATACTCATCGGAATCCGTAAGAACGGAATTGGCGGGTTTCTTCATGCTGAAACGCGCTTTATAAGGATTAGCATGTCCGGGAATGTTAAAAGTGATTCCGTTTGAAGGATTTTCCACATACTCATCATAGGTATTCTGATAATTTGCAAAGAATGCGTTAAATTCATCCTTTGTAACGGTTGTATATTCATAAGGGAGGGATTTTGCTATTTCAAGAGTATTGGCCTGATAACTGGAGTTGTAATCACAGATAATACCATAGTTAACGCCTTTATAGTTATCCTGATAAATTACAAACTGCCATCCGTATTCAAAAGAACCGTCGGAAGACTGACGCACATACTTGGTCTTATATGTGGCGCGCTCTGAGTGATCGTCATTGTAGGCTTTGGATGTAGTAAAATCATAACGGTCCAGTTTAAATGAATTTCCCTCGATTTCAAGGTCAGTATCATCGGTACCGTCATCCTTTACACCGTAAGTGTAATCATTTTCGGCGACCTTATCTGCAGGTATTGTCGAATAACCTCTCGACACCTCGGCAGGTACCAAAGCAACGATAATTGCCGTAGCCATGCAGACACCGGAAATAGAGCGACGAATGGTCTTCTTCGCTCTTCTTGAAAGCCCCTTACCTTTTCTTAGTAATCCCATTAAGCATTTCCTCCCAAAATCTACTTAAATCTGTGTCTTGTCTAATCAATTTTTTTGCATACAACTGCGAATCTTCCATTACTTTCCTGATAATCGCAGGTGGAAAGAGTCAAAAGCTGATCTCCGTAATGAGCCGTAACACCGGTATCAATGAGGCTCATCTCAGCCATTTCCTCCATGGCGGAGTTGAATTCTTCTTCGGAATTGGCATCTATAAACTGATAGTACTTAAATACGATCTCGTCGGAGTTATAAAGTCTCGATCTGAAGGCATACATTACTTCATAGGTGCCTTTTTCGTAAATGGTATCAAAAGTGACTGTCTTATGCTCTTCATAATAGTCCTGGTTCGCGTATTTGCTTAAACCGCCGAACATCTTACCGCTTTTCATATGATGTCCGTAAATTATGAAATTGGTATTCCCCTTAATAACATCACAATCCTTATCAAGAAAAATACAGCCGTTCTTATCTTCTTCCTGATCAAAATTATGCTTTAGATAATAATCATTATTCACGGTTTGCATAACCGGATAATCAATATTAGTATCGGCAATTTTGATCCATCCTATTAGACTTTTATTCTTATTATATAAAATTTTATATTCTTCAAGGATATCCGGGATAACTATGTCTTCTTCGTACTCACGTCTCACAACGGGTTTGACGGATAATGAAGTGTTTAAATCCGAATCCTTAAGTTCAGACCATTTATTGGTCTCACGCTCGGTCCTGGCGGTTTCGGAATAATATTTAACAAAATAGCCAATGGAAAGAAGACCCACCAGCAAAAGAGAGAGCACTAAAATATTGCGATTTCGCTGTTGCCTTTTTATTTCTTTTATAACTTCATTCTTTAATTTCTGATCCATTTGCAAAGTTGCCCTAATTTAATTTTATACATAATATATTTTACTATATATTGAAAAATTTACAAGGGGATTTTCAAGATGTTGTGTGAGAAATCAGACTGAATTTAATCTGCACTATTTTTCAAATGATTAATAAAATGGAGCTTTGCTCCTTTTTTGCAAAGCAAAAAATTGACAATATATAAAGCCCCCATCGGGAAACATATACGTTTCCCGATGGGAGCTTTATTATATGTCGAATTTTATTAATCTAATAAAAAAACAATTATTGAAAGAGCATGAAACAACAAAATATTACTTAAACCCTTCGATGGTATTCATTGCCCGTTTATACTCTTGCTTCATTTTCTCAAAATTGTCAGGATCATAATCAAGGGAACCTGCTCTGAAAACTTCGGTTATGACTTTCATCTCTTCATATAGATTATCAAGGCCGAGATTTGCGGAAACACCTTTAAGGGCATGGGCGGCTTCAAAAGCTTCTGAAGAATCTTCATCCTTAATTGCCTCCATTAAATGCCCATAATTTTTATCATTTAAAAATTTATTCAGACACTTAAAATATAAATCTTCGTTTCCGACAAAGCGTTCAAGCGTTTCGTCAAGATCAACGCCCAGACTTTTTAAGCTTTCAATCCGCTCCTTTTTCATGGTATCACCTCTTATGAAAATCATAATTTTGAGTGATTTGCAAATAATTAATCTGAAATAAAATACCCGTCCGTTAAAGGACGGGCATTCTATTACACTCAAAATATTTTTTATCAGGCATCTACACTTGATTCCTGAACCTTTTCGGCTCTTGCCTTAACTTCTGCTTCCTGAATATCCGAAGGAGCCTGCTCATAACGATCAAATTCATATTCAAAGCTTCCTCTTCCGCCGGTCATGGAACGAAGATCAGTACAATATCCAAAGAGTCCCATCATGGGAATATTGGCTTCAATAACTGTTTTTCCTCCGGGCTGAGGGGTCATACCAAGAACACGTCCTCTTCTCTTATTTAAGTCGCCCATTACATCACCGGTATAGGAATCGGGAACGGTAACCTTTAAGTTCTCGATGGGTTCAAGAAGAACGGGACCTGCTTCCATAAATCCTTTTTTGAAAGCCTGGATCGCAGCGGTCTTAAATGCCATTTCAGATGAATCAACGGGATGATATGAACCATCATATAAAGTAGCTTTAACTCCCACTACGGGATAAGCTGCAAGAGGTCCTCTTAAAACAGATTCCTGCAGACCCTTTTCAACAGCGGGGAAATAATTCTTGGGTACAGCGCCGCCCACAACTTCTTCAAAGAATTCATAGGACTTGGTAATATCATCCGAAGGCTCAAAACGCATTTTTACATGACCATACTGACCATGTCCGCCGGACTGCTTTTTATATTTATATTCAACATCGGATTTCTTTTTAATGGTTTCACGGAATGCAACCTTGGGCTTTGAAAGCTCAATATCAACCTTGTATTCGTTCTTAAGAATGGATTTAACAATATCAAGATGCATATCACCCATTCCATAAAGAAGCATCTGACCGTTTTCAGAGTCATTTACATTCTTTAAGGTAAGATCTTCATGAGTCATCTTCTGTAAAGCCTGCGAAATCTTATCGATATCACCCTTGTTTACAGCCTTATATCTCATATAGGTATAGGGCTTTGAAATATCAAACATTCCATATTTAATGGTAGTTGCCTTGGTAGAAAGGGAATTGCCGGTTCTTGCGGCTGTAAGTTTCTGAAGCGCACCGATATCGCCTGCATGAAGCTCCGGCACTTCAATAGGCTTATTACCCTGTAAGGTATAAATCTTACCTATTTTTTCTTCAATATCCTTATCGGGATTGTAAATAAGATCGTCCGTCTTAAATACACCCGAGCAGACTTTAATGAGTGAATACTTGCCGATAAAAGGATCCACGATAGTCTTAAATATAAATGCTGACTTGGGCTTGGAGAAATCATAATCAGCTTCAAAGATATCATTGGTCTTCATATTGATGCCGGCAATCTTACCGTTTTCTCCATCGGGGAAGTATTTAACAATATCATCTAGCAATGTATAAATACCGTAGCAAAGAAGGGATGAACCCATAGTCATGGGAACAACGGAGCCGTCAATAATGTTGGTTCTGAGTGCGGATCTTATTTCAGCATCGGAGAATTTTTCTCCCGCAAAGTAACGTTCCATCATATCTTCGCTGGTCTCGGCAACGGTTTCCATTAATGTTTCACGATACTGTTCAAGATTGGGCTTTGAATAATCGGGAACGGGAATTTCAACCGCATCCTTGCCCTGCCACTTATTACCGGTTTCGGAAATGACATTAACGTAACCGATAAGCTTTTCATTTTCACGAATGGGCAAATGGAAGGGAGCCATACGCTTTCCGTATTTTTCGGTCATTGCTTCCAATACATTTTTAAAAGAAGCATTGTCGATATCCATTTCAGTTACAAATATAAATCTGGGGAGTTTGTATTTTTCACATAACTCCCAGGCTTTTTCGGTTCCAACTTCAAATCCGGATTTTCCGGATACAACGATAATGGCCGCATCGGCAGCTGCAACCGCTTCTTCTACCTCACCAATGAAATCGAAATATCCCGGAGTGTCAAGTACGTTGATCTTTGTACCTTCCCATTCCAATGAAACAAGGGATGTATTGATTGAGAATTTACGTTTCTGTTCTTCCTTTGAGAAATCGCTCAAAGTATTTCCGTCATCAATCTTACCCATTCTGGAAGTAACGCCGCAAAGATAAGCCATAGCTTCCAAAAGACTTGTTTTTCCACAACCACCGTGTCCCAAAAGCACGACATTCCTAATCTTGTCTCCGGTATATACGTTCATATGTAGTCCTCCAATGTATTCTTTTTGGAGCCGAATTGTCGAAATATTACAAAATACATCTTCAATTTTCCCGACTCATAGTTATATTTTACAAGAGGATTAAGTATTTTACAAGACAATATATTAATATTTCTGAATTTTCATATAAATCACATGGGGGTCATTTTTATTATCAAAAAGAACTGTTTATTTATATAAAAAAAGAGCCCGAAGCATAGCTTCGAGCCCTGAATTTACGCGATTTCTTATCTGTCAACATTTTCCTCAACGGTCTGATAAGTCTCGATTCTCATGGCATCCATTTCAGGCATACCGATGAAAATTCCGCCGTAGGAATAGACATTATCCTTAATTTTTTCAATTCTTACTATTTCAACAAAGGCATGAATCACTTCTCTTGTCCAGATAGTAAGATATGCTTCATATACTGCACCGATGGTAAGGGTCTTTCTGGATGTGAAACCAACGCCGGATTTTGAAACATCGGTTACATCAATTGTTGCTTCTTCCACTCTCTTACCGTCAAGACGCTTTAAAATAATCTTTGACAGTAATTCGGTTCTTTTACTTTTTCTTTTTTCGTTCATTATTAACCCTCCGGAAAAAAACCACTCGTAAACAAGTAAATCTATTTTTATTTTACAGACAAATAATGGCAAAGTAAAGTTTTTTATGGATTAAACTTGGAATAGTCCACAATGTAATTCTGTTTTGGTTCTTTTACCTGAATATTAAGAGCCTCTGCCACGTATTTATAATAGTCATAATCAATGATCCTGTCAGAGTATTTCCATTTATTGGCAAGCATGTTCTTAAGATTCTTTACATAGTCCTCGGGAAGCTCTTCATCGGTTAAATTAATAACTTCCTTGGTCTTTGAATTATACATAACCTTGTCCGTAATAAAGGATTTATCAAACATACCAACAAATCCTTCCGATTCAGATAAAATATCACGCCCCATATAAAGTCTTGAATCATAGTCGAATCCGAACAGATTAAGAAGTGTAGGCACAATATCAAGGCTGCAACAGGGTTTATCGATTACAATGGGCTCCTTGATGGAACCGCACCAAAGCACAAGATTACTCTTATATAATTCAAAAGTAGTATCAACCTGATGGCCCAGCAGTTCACTGAAATAAGGATATGTATTCCAGTCATCATCAAGGCCGTAAGGCCAATGGTCACCGGTAAAACATATTACGGTTCTGTCGGCTATTCCCTTCTTTTCAAGCTCCTTAAGTAAATATTCCAAAGCCCGATCAAGTTCCATCTGACATGCCACATACGCTTTACATTTATCCGAATAAGGAAGGTCCTGTACCTCTTCTTTATGGATCTTGGAGCACCAGTTACCTGCAAAAGAATAATTCATATGACCGCTGACAGTCATGTAATAAACATTAAATACTTCATCATCGATGTAATCAGGCAATGTATCTTCCATCATCTGAAGATCCGATTCCGGCCAATGCTTTTCAATATTCATGCCGTTACCGACGCCGGTATAATAATATCCCATGCCGGGGTAAGTAATATCACGACCGTAATACTGGAAATCATTATCATGATATGCGCGGCTGGTAATATCATATTCTCGGTTAAAATAATGTCCGAGAGAAAAAGCCATATTGTGCTGGCCCACGATTTTAAAGTTCTTGGCACCGCCGTTTGTGGGATGCAGACTTGTATTTATTACAAATTCACCGTCACTGGTGGAACCGCCGGTTCTCGGATTATAGAAATTATTAAATACAAAGCCTTCATGAGTAAGCTTATATAAAGTAGGTGTATGAGTTTCATCAACTGCAATGCTCGAAAAGCCTTCACATGTTAACAGAATAAGATTATAGCCTTTAAACATACCTGTATATTCATTTTTGAAAGTAGGTTCCACAGAGCTTAAATATGAATGGATATTGGCAATGTTCTGATCCGGCTCTTCTTCTGCAAGGCGCACGAAATCGATATCAAGGATATTGGGAGATCTGTCGATTTCTTTTATAACAGATTCTTCTGCCGTTTCATTATCGGATTCACCGGCTTCGTCAATATCGGTAACTTCGGAATCAGAATCGGCAGCGTTTTCCGGCTCTTCATAAACCCAGGCTTCAAATTCCTCGGCCTTTTCTGCCTTAGGAAAAAGAAGGTTCCTTATCTCTACCTGATGAGTTGTAAAAATACCCACTTCTTCAAATGATAAATCAAGATTAAAATCATAGCTCAATACATTGGCAGGATCTGTCATATCATCGCCGTATAAAGGAACAATGAAGAAAGAAGAAGCTATAAAAATAAAGAGTAAAACAGGATTAACAAAGATAGTTTTTATTGATGCTCTTTCGTAATTCAAAATCTTAAACACGCTTAATAAGATGATCACTAAAACAGGCACAAAGAATGAAAGAGATAATACCAATGCATTGGTCTTAATGCCTTCTATAATCTCTCTATAATACTGAACTACTCTTGCATTATTTTTATCAACAAATTCAATGGAAAAGAAAACCTTAAATATGGAATGATAAAGAATATTTACAACTGATAATATTATAAACAGAGCCGTGAAAATTCCCGTAAAGATTTTATTTAAAATCTTAGGAAAGAAAACGGTAAAAAGAGAAACAAGAGCCCCCGTCATAAAGGAGAATAACAGCTTAAGCCATAAAAATGAGCCAAAGCTTTGGAAAGCCCAATAATGATATACGACTTCAAGATAAAAAATAAGACCCGAAAAATACAAAACCATTTTAAGCTGATTAAAAACACCTTGCTTAAAAGAATTCTTTCCGAAATCACCTTCTTTTATCAAAGTATCGACGCCCTCGGCTTCTTCAGTTTTGTTATTATCCAGGTCTAAAAAGTCCATAATTCTCCACTTTTATTTAATAAACATTGCATCGCCGAAAGAAAAGAATCTGTATTTTTCCTTAACGGCTTCATTGTAAGCATTTAAAACATGTTCCCTTCCTGCCAAAGCAGAAACAAGCATGATCAATGTTGATTCGGGAAGATGAAAATTGGTTATCAAAGCATCAAGTATCTTGAATTTATATCCGGGATAAATGAAAATTTCCGTATTTCCGGAGCATGCTTTAATAGTTCCATCATCATTTGCCGCGCTTTCAACGGTACGGCAGCTTGTGGTTCCGACACATATAACTCTCTTACCCTTTTTCTTGGTTTCATTAATAAGATCGGCTGTTTCTTTTGAAACTTCAAACCACTCTGAATGCATATGATGATCTAAAATATTACTTTCTTTTACAGGCCTGAAGGTACCTAAACCTACATGAAGAGTTACAAAAGCAATATTTACGCCCATATTCTTAATTTCATCAAGAAGTTCATTGGTAAAATGAAGTCCGGCAGTCGGTGCTGCGGCAGAACCTTCATATTTGGCATAAACAGTCTGATATCTGTTCTTATCCTGAAGTTTATGAGTTATATAAGGAGGAAGAGGCATTTCTCCCAGCTTATCAAGAATCTCTTCAAAAATACCGTCATATTCAAATTTAATGATTCTATTACCTTCTTCTTCAATGCCGATAACTTCAGCATTTAAAAGGCCGTCTCCAAAAACTATCTTTTGACCGATCTTGGCTTTTTTACCGGGTTTAACAAGGGTTTCCCAGGTATCGGCATCCCTTCTTTTAAGAAGAAGAACCTCTATAACGGCACCGGTGTCTTTTCTGGATCCCATCAATCGTGCGGGGATAACCTTTGTATTATTTAGTACAAGACAATCACCGGGATTTAAATAGTTTTTAATATCTCTGAAGGAGCCGTGAGAAAATTCTCCCGACTCCTTATCAAGTACCATCAATCTTGAAGACGCTCTGTCCGTTAAAGGATCCTGAGCTATGAGCTCTTCAGGAAGCTCGTAATAATAATCTTCTTTTAACAATTTTTCCATAAAACAAATTCCAAATCTTAAAATCCGGGAGCATTTAAGAATGCTACATAACCACGCATTGTTTCGTATACATCAGCCTTGCTGGTTGCTTCGAAAGGAGCATGCATGTTAAGTACAGCAACACCGGCATCGATTACATTCATACCATATTTTGCCATGATATAAGCGATCGTTCCGCCACCGCCGAGATCGACTTTGCCAAGCTCCGCAAACTGGAAATTAACATCAGCTTCATCCATAACTTTTCTTACATAAGCAATGTATTCGGCATTGGCATCATTGGAACCGGACTTACCTCTTGAACCGGTAAATTTGTTAAATACCATACCATGTCCAAGGAATGCAGCGTTCTTCTTTTCAAAAGCAGAAGCATAAGAAGGATCGAATCCCGCACTTACATCGCTTGAAAGCATTGTGGAATTCTGAAGGCATCTTCTTACCATGAGTTCATTATAGTCGCCGTTTAAGTTAATGAGTTCCGCAATGACATTTTCAAAATAAAGGCTTGTCATACCTGTAGCACCTACAGAACCGATTTCTTCTTTGTCAACCAGGATACAGCAGGATGTTCTTTCTACTTCTTCAACCTGAAGCATTGCAAAAAGTGAAGTAAATGCACAAACTCTGTCATCCTGACCGTAAGCCAAGATCATGCTTCTGTCGAAGCCAGCTTCTCTTGCTTTGCCTGCAGGTACAACTTCGAGTTCTGCTGACATGAAATCTTCTTCTTCCATGTCATATTCTTCTTTTAATACCTTAAGAACCATTTCCTTTACGGGGCTGTTCTTTTTCTTATCTTCGTCCTTATCCTTCTTATCATCTTTTTTGATAACCAAAGGTCTGTTACCTACGATAATATCAAGGGCTTCGCCTTCTACAACCTTGGCACCCTTCTTCTCAAGCTGCTCCTGAGATAAGTGAATGAGAAGATCTGATACGAAGAATACGGGATCATCCTCTTCTTCACCGATATTTAATTCAAGTGTTGTGCCGTCTTTCTTGGCAACAACGCCATGAAGAGAAAGGGGGATCGCAACCCACTGATACTTCTTGATGCCACCATAATAATGAGTATCAAGATAAACAAGTTCGGAATCGTCATATAAGGGATTTGCCTTAATATCCATTCTGGGGGAATCGATATGAGCGCCTAAAATGTTCATACCTTCGCTGAGAGGCTTTTCACCGATATTGAAAAGTACGATGGATTTATTCATATTTACAGCATAAATCTTTTCGCCCTTCTTTAAAGGTGTACCCTTTTTAAGTCTTTCGCAAAGCTCTACATAGCCCTTCTTTTCGCAGAGATTTACGATAACATCCACACATTCACGCTCTGTTTTACCGTTATCAAGAAAGTCTCTGTAGTCTTTATTGAGCACTTCAAGTTCCTGAAGCTGCTTTTTATTATATTTTTCCCAAACGTTTTTTAATTCCATATAAGCTCCTCTGTATTCTTTTTTGTTACACGCAAAATTTATTTTACTCTTATTTTTAAAAAATATCCATTGATTAAGCTCTTAAAGTAACGCCAAACTTTTCATTTAACTTATCAAGTATTTCTTTTACAAGCGAATCGATGAATTCGGAAGTGAATTCTTCTTCTCCGGGAGTAAATACAAGATTAAATGCCATACTCTTTTTGTTTCCGAGCTGAGCGCCCTCGTAGATATCAAATAAAGAGATGCTTGTTACATACTTGCAGGTATCTAAAATAGTATTTTCAATATCCGCACAGGTAACATTCTTTTCCATTACGAAGCATAAATCTCTCTTTTCTTCGGGGAACTTGGGAAGCGGAGTAAACTTACGCTCTTTGCCATAGTATTTTGTTAAGCTTCTTAAATCAATTTCAGCAACATAAGAATTAACTCTCATGTCCTTTTCATCCTGAATCTCATAAAGGATCTGGCCTAAGAAACCAACGGTTTCACCGTTACAAAGAACCTTTGCAGAGCGTCCGGGATGTAAGAAGGGCTCATGGGTCTTCTCATAATCAAACTTGATATCAAGAGCAAAAGCAACCGTATCCACGATTCCCTTTAATGTAAAGAAATCTTCATCATCACCAAATACGCCGATACAGATAGTTTCTCTTTCATCGGGATATTCCGTTAAAGGTAAATCCTTAGGGATAAATTTATTACCCATCTCATAGATTCTTCCGGAAAGAATGCCATTCTTCTGATTCTTTGCCATTGCAGTGATCATCTGAGGTACAAGAGTTGTTCTCATTAATGACAAATCCTTATTGATGGGATTTATCAACTTTATGGCATGTCTCAGACTTGAATCTTCGGGAAGACGTAACATGTCAAGATCAGCAGGTGAAAAGAAGGAATAGTGAACACCTTCGAAGGCACCTTCGGCACAAAGTGCATTTTTGATCTTAAGTTCAGTCTTCTGTCTTAAGTTGTAGCCTCCGCTTGTAACTTCCGCTGTGGGAATAAATGTAGGTGTGATATGTTCATAACCATACATTCTGATCACTTCTTCGGCAACATCCTGATATGATTCCATGTCTTCTCTGTATGCGGGGATCTTTAAAGTTAAAGTATCTCCGTTTATAACAGGATCCATATTTAAGCTCTTTAAGATTCTTACAATATCTTCATTGGGAACGGTAATTCCGAGTACACCGTTTACTTTCGAAACAGAAACAACAAGTTCATGAGGCTCAAGGCTGTTGCCTGTATTAATATCAACATGAGTTCCGGATATCTTACCTGCTCCGAGTTCTTCTACCAAATGAAGAGCTCTCTTCATTGCCATGTCGGTTGTATATTCATCAACGCCTTTAGAAAATCTCTGGGAAGAATCAGAAGACTGACCGAGACTTCTTGAAGATTTTCTGATATTATCCATTGCAAATTTAGCGGCTTCAAACACTACTTCTTTGGTTGTATCAAGGATCTCTGAATTTAAACCGCCCATGATTCCCGCAAGTGCAACGGGCTTTTTACAGTCACAAATAACAAGATTATTTTCATTTAATTCAAATTCTTTTTCATCAAGAGTCACGATCTTTTCTTTATCATGTGCTCTTCTTACGTTAATCTCAAAGCCTTCAAGATAATCAGCATCAAATGCATGCATCGGCTGTCCCAGTTCTTTTAACACGTAGTTGGTGATATCAACCATATTGGAAATGGAATTTAAGCCCACTAATGCAAGTCTTCTCTTCATCCATACCGGAGATTCTTTGATATTTACATCATATACATAATGACCGATGTAACGGGGACATAAATCCTTGGCATCAACAGTAACCTTTAAGTCCTTCTTTACATCAGTTTCCGTATAGCTTAGATCAGGTGTCTTTAAAGGCTTGTTCAAGCATGCGGCAACTTCTCTTGCGATACCGAAAATACTCTGGCAATCGGGACGATTAGCTGTGATGGAAACATCGAAGATCCAGTCATCAAGACCGAGAATGGGCTTAACATCAGCACCAACTTCCGCATCATCGGGCAAAAGAAGAAGTCCGTTATAGCCTGCGCCTTCATACATATCTTCGGTAACACCCAATTCGGTTCCTGAACAAAGCATACCGAAAGAATCATAGCCTCTTAACTTACCTGCGCCGATGGTCATAACACCTTCAACGGTAACATGATCCTTGCCTGTTTTAATAACCTGTGCTCCCACAAGAGCAAGAGGGAATTTCTTGCCTGCGCATACATTGTCAGCGCCGCAGCAGATCTGAAGTTCGCCATGAACACCGGCATCTACCATACATAAATGTAAATGAGTATCGGGAATTGCTTCACAGGTCTTAACAAGGCCTACAACAACCTTATCAATATCTTTTCCGACCTGATACTTTTCTTCTACTTCAAAACCGCAGGAAAAAAGCTTTTCTTCAAGCTCATCCATTGTAACGTCTATATCTACATAATCTCTTAACCAACTGATAGGTACTAACATTTTCTATTTCCTCCCGGCATTAGTCATTAATCTGATTGAGTACTCTCAAATCAGATTCAAATAATAATTTAATATTGTTGATGCCGTACTTAAGCATGGCAATACGATCGATACCGATACCGAAGGCAAGACCGGAATATACATTACTGTCAATTCCACAGCCTTCCAATACCTTCTTATTGACTACGCCGGCTCCGAGAACTTCGATCCAGCCCGTGCCCTTACATAATTTGCATCCCTTACCATGACACTGGAAACAGGAAACGTCTACTTCTACAGAGGGTTCGGTAAAAGGGAAATATGAAGGACGAAGTCTTGTCTTTGTATCTTCTCCGAAAATCTTCTGAACAAATACATCAAGCATTCCCTGTAAATCGCAAAGTGTAATGCCCTTATCAACAACAAGACCTTCCATCTGTGAAAACATGGGTGAATGTGTTGCATCATCATCGGATCTGAAAACCTTACCGGGAGAAATAACCTTAATGGGAGGCTTCTTTTCTTCCATTACATGTATCTGACCTGCTGAAGTCTGAGTACGTAAAAGGAATTCAGGGCTCAAATAGAATGTATCCTGCATATCTCTTGCCGGATGATCCTTGGGAATATTTAAAGCTGAGAAATTGTAATAATCAGTCTCAATTTCATTACCTTCATAAATTTCAAAGCCCATGGAACCAAAGATATCAACAATCTGATTTCTGACCTGTGTATTGGGATGAAGATTTCCGATGGGACGCATTTTGGCAGGAAGTGTAACATCAATTGTTTCGCTGTTATAACGCTCTGCCATTTCCGCTTCTTTTAACTTTGACTCAAGTTCTTCAAATCTATCCTGAGCCCACATCTTGATTTCATTTACTTTTTTACCGTATTCAGCCTTTAATTCATTGGGAATCTTACCCATTTCTCTCATTAAAGTACCGATTTTACCGGTTTTTGAGTCCATAAGACCCTTTCTGTACTCAAAGGCAACCTTGGAGTTTGAAAGATTCTTTATCTCTCCTTCAATTTCCTGCTTAAGTAAAGCAAGCTTTTCTGATAATTCATTAAGATCAGCCATAAAAACCTCCTGGATTTTTTCCTAAAAAATAAAAAAACCATAGCATAAAGCTATGGGACGATTCTTGATCGCGGTACCACCCAAATTCCGGATATCCGACACTTAAAACCTTTAACGCAGGGAATACGTCTTCTGCTACATATCACAAAAGAAGCTCCGGTGTGAATTTTGAATCAGTACTGAACATGGGAAATCTTGCAGCCAATGAACTTCCCTCTCTGGATGAAGTAAAGATCCTACTGTGCACCATCACGGCTTTTACCTAGAAAATCATATATTTAAAGAAAGCATTTGTCAAGGATTAATCCTCTTCTAGACTCTCCATTTGAGCTTTCTCCGATTTAATCGTTCTTCTTTTTGAAAAAACAAGAAATACAGGCCTGAAGTATCTGTTTAAATGAGCTCCAACAAAAAGAAAATACATTAAAAAATAAAGCCAGATAAGTAAAATAATGATGACGGTAAAGTTGCCATACATACTGAAGGGGTTATATCTTTCTATATAAAAAGCAAATAAATACGAAAATCCCATCCATGATAAGGAAGTAAAGATGGCTCCGGGTACTTCATCCCGAAATCTCATCTTCTGCACGGGAAGAAGGGAATAACAAAGAATGATAACAAAAGTAAGAATAGCAAATGCGAGAATTCCGCGCACATTTATAAGATGCGTCAGAATTGGCTCTGCCTTGGGAAAAAGCTCCTTAAAAAAATTATAAAGAGTACGGCCGTAAACCATGATGATCATTATAAATATTATGCCCAACATCAAAATCAATGTATATAAACTTGATATGAATCGAAGCAATAAGCCGTTACGTCGGTCAACCCTGTGATCGATGGCATTTAAGCCTGTAATAATGGAATTTACACCCTTTCCGGCCGACCACAAAGTGGAAATAAGAGCAATAATGGTAACTCCGAAGGAACGGGCATATACATCTTCAATTACAGCTTCAAAGGTTTTGGAATAGACCCCGGTAAAATTGGATGTGAGGATAAAAAGTACGTCTTCTTCTTTGATAGGTGTATAGGGAATAATAGAACATACAAGGATCATAAACGGAATAAGAGACAGGAAAATAAAGAAGGCAGAACCTGATGCATAGGCATTTAAGTTATCTTCCTTCATTCTGTTTCCAAAATCAATTATAACACGAAGCAATCTTTTCATGATTCATCCTCAAGGCTACTAAAAAAGGCAGCCACCGCCGCCTTTTTTAATCCCCCGAAATGCCGTTCTCACCTTTTGACTCCTAGCAATGCTAGGTGGGCGACCTCACATATGCTTCTGTATTCCGGTGTTCCGGCTGCACATACACATATAAATATTGGAATCCCGTTTAAAGTTACTGTAGGTTCAAAAATAGCAAGATACGTACACCTCAGGTTAAGTATATTATACCACATTTCTATGAATAATCAACCTTTATGAGGCACAGCCCCTGGGCAGGTGCAGTGACACCCGCAAGCTTTCTGTCGCATGCTTCCAGCAATTTTTGCATGCTTTCAGGATCCCTTTTATTTAGTCCCACTTCTACCAGGGTACCCGTCAGAATTCTTACCATATGCTGTAAAAATCCGGTGCCGTGAAAAGTTAAATATATTCTTTGATCCTTTTCTCTGATTACAATTTTATCAACCAATCTGACAGTAGACTTCTTCATCTTAGGATTGGAACAAAATGATGCAAAATCATGCTCTCCCGTTAATAATTCCGCCGCACGCTTCATTGCATTTAAATCCGGCTTTTCATCGATGTACCAGACATATTTTCTGTCAAATACAGGCTTTTCGTCACCAAAAGCCAGTGTATAACAATATGTCTTTCCGGTAGCCTTATATCTTGAATGGAATCTGTCTGCCGCAAAAGAAACTTTATCAACGGAAATATCTTCCGGAAGGTATTTATTTAAATATACCTTGATCTCCTGCTCATTCATTTCCGTATCGATAAACATATTACATACAAAAGCACGGGCATGAACACCCGCATCGGTTCTTCCGGCTCCGATAATTTCAACACATTCTTTTGCATCTACCATTTTATTAACGACATTTTCAAGTTTTCCCTGAATTGTCATGTCGGTATTGGGCTGATGCTCCCAGCCGAAATATTTAGTTCCGTCGTAAGAAATAGTAAGCTTAACATTTTTCATAGATTCATTATAACAAAAAAAGCCCGAGAGTTTAACTCTCGGGCTCTTAAAAATCTTATAACTGAGGACCAGCTGCAACAAGTGCCTTACCTGCATCGTTGGTTTCGTACTTCTTGAAGTTCTTAATGAATCTTCCTGCAAGATCCTTAGCCTTTTCTTCCCATTCGGAAGCATTAGCATAAGTATCACGAGGATCAAGAATTCCGCTGTTAACACCTGCAAGTTCTGTAGGAACTTCGAAATCGAAGTAAGGGATCTTCTTTGTAGGAGCAGAGTTGATGGATCCGTTAAGGATTGCATCGATGATACCTCTTGTATCAGGGATGGAGATTCTCTTACCTGTTCCGTTCCAACCTGTGTTTACAAGATAAGCCTTAGCTCCGGACTTCTTCATCTTCTTAACAAGTTCTTCACCGTACTTGGTAGGATGTAATTCAAGGAATGCCTGACCAAAGCAAGCTGAGAATGTAGGTGTGGGTTCTGTGATACCACGTTCTGTACCTGCAAGCTTAGCTGTGAAACCGCTTAAGAAGTAGTACTGTGTCTGCTCGGGTGTAAGGATTGATACAGGAGGAAGTACTCCGAATGCATCAGCTGAAAGGAAGATAACGCTCTTAGCTTCAGGACCTGCTGAAACTCCGTTAACCTTCTTAACAATATTCTTAATGTGATCGATAGGATAAGATACACGAGTATTTTCTGTTACGCTCTTATCATCGAAATCGATCTTGCCTGCTGCATCAACGGTAACGTTTTCAAGAAGAGCATTTCTCTTGATTGCGCCATAGATGTCGGGTTCATGTTCTTTATCAAGACCGATAACCTTAGCATAGCAACCACCTTCAAGGTTGAATACGCCGTTATCATCCCAACCGTGTTCGTCGTCACCGATAAGTAAACGCTTAGGATCGGTTGAAAGAGTTGTCTTACCTGTTCCGGAAAGACCGAAGAAGATTGCTGTGTTCTTACCTTCCATATCGGTGTTTGCAGAGCAGTGCATGGAAGCGATGCCCTTAAGAGGAAGAAAGTAGTTCATCATGGAGAACATACCCTTCTTCATTTCGCCGCCGTACCAGGTATTTAAGATAACCTGTTCTTTGGAAGTAATATTGAATGCTACACATGTTTCGGAATTAAGACCGAGTGCTGCATAGTTCTCAACCTTAGCCTTGGAAGCTGTATAAACAGTGAAATCAGGAGTAAAGTTAGCCTGTTCTTCTGCTGTAGGTCTGATGAACATATTTGTTACGAAATGTGCCTGCCAAGCTACTTCCATGATGAAACGAACTGCCATACGTGTATCAGCGTTAGCACCACAGAAAGCATCAACAACGAAAAGTCTCTTGTTGGAAAGTTCCTTCTTAGCAAGGTCCTTAACAACTTCCCATGTCTTTTCATCCATAGGATGGTTGTCGTTCTTGTATTCATCGCTTGTCCACCATACAGTGTCCTTGGAGTTAGCATCCATAACGATGTACTTGTCTTTGGGAGAACGTCCTGTGTAGATACCTGTCATAACATTAACAGTGTCAAGTTCAGTAACCTGACCTACTTCAAAACCTTCAAGTCCTGCCTTGGTTTCCTCTTCAAAAAGAGTTTCATAAGAAGGATTGTAAACAACTTCTGTTGTTCCGGTGATACCATACTTGGTTAAATCAATTGCCATATGTATACCTCTTTCTTTAAATATAATTTATTGTAACATCATTCCCTGATGAAACTTTCAGGAAATATAATAACGTAATTTGAAAAAGAAAACAATAAAAACATGCTTTAAAGTGATAAATTTTTATTAAAGTTTTGCTGTTTCGGATTTAAGCCATTCTTCCTCTTCTTTTGTCAAATGGTCTTTCATTTTTTCATAAACGGAAGCCTGATATTCATTAATAAGATCTATTTCCGTATTACTTAATATGCTTACATCAATAAGATCTCTGTCTAACGGAGCATATGTTAAATGCTCAAATCCCAGGAACTGACCGAATTCATTTAATACATCCTTAACACACAGAATTATGTTTTCAATTCTGATGCCGTACTGATTTTCAATATAAACACCGGGTTCATCACTGGTGATCATGCCGGGTTTAAACACGGCTTCTTCCATTCCTTCAAGAAATTTCCAGCGAAGATTCTGAGGGCCTTCATGAACATTTAAAATGAAACCGACTCCATGACCGGTTCCGTGCTTGAAATCAACTCCCATATTCCATAAAGGTGCTCTGCAAAGAATATCAAGATTTCTTCCGGTACAGCCTTCAAGGAATTTTGCTTTTGCAAGGGTCAGCATGCCGATGGCGGTCTTTGTATAATGAAGCTTCATGCTGTCCGTAACAGGTCCCAAAGAAACAGTTCTGGTAACATCTGTGGTACCCATATCATACTGTCCGCCGGAATCAACTAAGATCATACCTTCAGGCTTTAATACAGCATTTGATTCTTCCGATACGCTGTAGTGGACAATGGCGCCGTTGGGACCGTATCCGGAAATCGTAGGGAAGGATAAATCCAAAAATCCCGGCACCTTTCTTCTTAAGTTATCAATATAATCGGCTGCATCAATTTCCGTAAGGGTTTCATTCTTTATGGCATTCTTGATCCAGTATATGAATTTAGTCACGCATACGGAGTCAAGCTCATAAGCCTTTTTAAGTCGTTTGATCTCGGTTTCGTTCTTAACGGATTTTAAGTAAAGGGAGGGATTCTTTTTATTAACAATCTCTGCCGCAGCTTTAATAAGATTATAAGAAGAAACATCAATAGAATTTACATCAAGCATTACCCGACCGGAAATGATATGATCTTTGCAATCTTTATTTAAGGCATCAAGAATATGATCATACTCGCGGTATTCTATATTGTTGCTATTTAAATAATTTAATACATTACTATTAACGGCTTTTTTATCTGCAAAAAAGAAAGCCTTTTCTTTTCCGATTATCAAATAAGAAAGCGCAACGGGATTACATTCGATATCAGCGGCTCTTAAATTAAGGATCCACATAATATCATCAAGCTTTGAAAGATAATGATAATCGCAATTTTCTTCATCCATTACGCGTCTTATTTTATCTAATTTGGACTCAGTGCTCTCTCCCGTTATTTCTTCTGAAAGTACGTATATTTCAGTAGCGGGCTTACATGGTCTATCGTTCCATACTTTTTCAGGGATATCGATCAAATTAATGCAATCGGCATTATTTACTTCACAGATCTTTTCTAATTCACTTCCGAAGGAAGCGCTGATCAAACGACCGTTAAATGCGAAGGTTTCACCGGATTTAATATTATTCTTAACAAATTCTTTTACGGTAGGGACATTTTCCTCTCCCATCTTCATGAGAGTAATACCTGTATCCTTAAGCTCTTTTTCCGCCTGGATAAAGAATCTTCCGTCCGTCCAAAGATATGCACTTTCCACGCCAACGATAAAATAAACATTTTCTCCCGTGAAGCCGCTGAAATGCTCACAGATCTTAAAGTAATCCGATACATATTCGGAATTGTGATAATCTGATCCCGTCATATAATACCAGTCTACTTTTTCATTCTTCATTTCGCGTCGTAAAAGCGCTAATCTTTCTCTAATGGGATTCATTTGATGCCTCCAAAATACTTATTCCCGAAGAAGTTCCCAGACGGTCTGCTCCGAGAGCGATAAATTCTTCCATATCTTCTTTTGTCTTTATTCCGCCTGCAGCCTTCACTTTAACGTTAGGGCCTACATTATCATGAAGTAGCTTTACATCTTCGGCATTGGCTCCTGCAGTGCCAAAACCGGTAGATGTTTTAATGTAATCTGCTCCCGCATCCGTAACGCATCGACAAAGCTCTATCTTTTCATCGTAAGTTAAATAGCAGGTTTCGATTATTACTTTAAGGATTTTCTCTCCGCATGCATTTTTTAATGCTTTGATCTCTTCCCGGATCTTATCAAAAGAACCCATCTTTGCATCATTGATATTTATAACCATATCAATTTCCGATGCTCCTGATTTAATGGCATCTTCTGCTTCAAATACCTTGGTTTCAGTGGTTTGATAACCGAGGGGGAAACCGATTACGGTACAGATATTAAGTTTCGGATAGTTTTCATGTATTTTTTTAACAAAAGAAGGGGGAACACAAACTGAAGCCGTATGATATTTTACGGCTTCATTACATAATTTTACGATGTCTTCCCATGTCGCAGTAGGTTTAAGACATGTATGATCGATATAAGAAAAGATTTCCTGATTTTTCATATTAACCTCTTGTACTACTCTTTATCTAAGAATTTCTTCTGACCCTTTAAGCAGATAACAGCAAGATAAACAATGCTTACTGCGTTTAATACGCTTGCAGTAAGATCAACAAGTGGGTTAAGCGCGTATACATCACAGGCCAGGATCACAAGACTTGTTATACATAAAACAACGCATCCTATGACTCCTCTTAAGAATACGTAGTTGGTATAACCTTCCTTATCTCTGACCATGCCATTGGCATTTCTAGGTGAAACAAGGCTTTTGGGAATTTCTCCCTGATATTTAAGCTTAAAGAAAAGGGACGCAAAATATGCACCCGCTATAAAAATCATAAATTCAAGTGCGAGATTAAGATTCAAAACAAACCTCCGAATTACTTAGAAGCAATCTCTTCTATGTCATACTTTAAAAAGAAATTGTGATTTCTGTTATTTTTATTCCAGTTTTCCATTATACGGTCCACTACAATGGATCTGTTTATATCATCAACATCCATTAATATAACAACAAACTGGCTTTCCGAATATCGGCTTGAAACATCATTCTTTCGAAGTGAATTTTTAATGCTTGTTTCAAGAACCGCCATTGATTCAGGCAGATCGCAAGTTTTTACGCTTAAAGATAAATCCTTTATGGTAAAAAGAACAACCTGTACCTTTCCTTTTGTTCTCTGAACATATCTTTGTAAAAACTGGTAAATGGCTTTAAAATCGGACACTTCAACTTTAAAAGGACCGTTATCAAGATCCTTGTCGGAAATAACATCCTTTAAATGAGAAAGATCCAGCACCTCAGTGTGCATATTATCAACGATGGAATATTTTTCATTGCTGTCATAAAAATGATAATTATTCTTTCCGTTGTTTTTTACATAATATAATGCTTTATCCGCATTGTTATAAAGCTCTATAAAAGATCTTCCATCGAAAGGAAAAGCAGAAATACCCACTGAAACCGATGAAATATTTTCATTGATCTTAATTACATTAAGGGCAGTTTCCACATCTTTGATAAGACCTGCGATCCTGTCTGAAAGAAGCTCTTTACCATAAGAATTCTTAAGGAAAATGGCAAATTCATCGCCACCGATTCTGGCAACGATATCATCTTTATGAACAAATGAAGTAAGAGTCTTTGCAAAAGCAATAAGAGCTTCATCTCCCACCACATGCCCGTAAGTATCATTGATACCTTTAAAATTATCAAGGTCGAGTATTATAAAGGAACCTGTTACATTTTCTCTTGTAGTAAAAGAATTTACCTGTTCCATTATATATTTACGATTCCATAACCCTGTTAAGGGATCCGTAAGCGCTTCCATTCGAATGGATTTATTTTTTTCTTCCTGCAAAAGAACCCTTTCGATGCGGCTCAACATTATCTCAGGTTCAAAAGGCTTTTTAATAAAGTCGCTTGCGCCTAATTTAAGACATTTGAGTTCGCTTTCATTGTCATTATCGGCAGTTAGGAAAATGACAGGAATGTCAGTATTTGCAGGATTGTTTCTGATACATTCTAGAGTTTCAAAGCCATCCATTCCGGGCATCTTAATATCAAGCAGGATCAGATCAGGCTGAGTCTTCTCAATCATTGATATGGCCTGTTCTCCTGACTTTGCCATAGACAGCGAATAATCGTCTCTCAAAATCTCCCCGACACATTTCAAATTTGTTGTAACGTCATCCACAATAATAATGTGTTTCTTTTTCTTCACAAGAACCCCCGGTAGTTATTGAGATTTCTTACTTAAAGATTACCTGTCAATTGAATAATAATTAATTATTCATATTAAGTTCTTTCTTTAAGCAGGCTTTCATCTCTTTGATCTCGCATACATTTTCAGCCTTAATGGGAAGGCTTAAGATTTCCTTGATCGCATTGGGCTTTTCCACATTGGCAATCTTAGAAAGTTCATCAAGGAGCTTGAGTGCATCCTTGCCTTCATATTTCTTGTCGATCGCGCTCATAACAGCTGGACCGAATTTAAAAGGACTTGCTGTAGAAACAACAACTGTCTTTGTATGATCCTTGGTATCATGAACATATTTATCGAGAGCTGCGGCAGCAACTGCAGTATGCGTATCGATCACATAACCTGTATCTTCATATAAGTCGTGAATCTTCTTTGAAGAATCGCTCCAGTCGGAATATTCACCTACAAATGTATCATTAAAAGCTTCAAGTTCCTTCTTAACATTATAGGAACCGTTCTCCTTAAGACTCTTCATAAGAGAAGCAAGCTTACTAGAATCGCGATCCATAAGTAAATAAATGAGTCTTTCGAGATTTGAAGAAATAAGAATATCCATGGAAGGTGATTTTGTAAGAACAAAATCACGGTTCTTGTCATATTCCCCTGTCTTAAAGAAATCAAACAAAACTTTATTTTCATTGGATGCACAAATAAGCTTGTTAATGGGAAGTCCCATATTCTTAGCATAGAAACCTGCAAGGATATTACCGAAGTTACCGGTGGGTACGCAGAAATTGATCTTTTCACCGGGAAGTATCCTGTCTTCTTTTACAAGCTTTGCATATGCATATACATAATAAGCTACCTGAGGAACAAGACGACCGATATTAATGGAATTGGCGCTTGAGAATGCAAAGCCCTTTTCATCCATTTCCTTTTTAAGAGCTTCGTCATTGAATAATTCTTTTACGGCAGTCTGGCAATCATCAAAATTACCCTTTACTCCATATACGCAGGTATTCTTTTCCTGCTGAGTGAGCATCTGGAGTTCCTGGATCTTGGAAACGCCTCCCTTGGGGTAAAATACCATGATTCTGGTGCCTTTAACATCAGCAAAACCTGCAAGAGCAGCCTTACCGGTGTCGCCGCTGGTCGCTGTCAAAATTACGATTTCTTTATGGAAATCATTCTTTTTAGCTGCTGTTGTAAGTAAATAGGGAAGAATGGAAAGAGCCATATCCTTAAATGCAATGGTTTTTCCATGGAAAAGTTCAAGATAATATGTACCTTCAGCTTCAACCAAAGGAGCAATCTCTTCTGTATCAAATTTGGAATCATAAGCATTATCAATGCAATACTTAAGCTCTTCTTCCGTGAAGTCGCTTAAGAAGTCCTTCATAACGATATATGCCACTTCTTTATAGCTCATGTCAGCCAGTGTTTCCAAATCAACCGACAACTTAGGAAATTCTTCGGGCACAAATAAACCGCCTTCATCGGAAAGACCTTTTAAAATAGCTTGAGAAGCTGTTATTTTAATGGAATTATTTCTTGTACTTGTGTAAAACATCCTAAATTCTCCTTATTTTCATACTTACATTAAAATAACCGAAAATCCAAATACTTTCAATAGATATTATAAAATGTTATTATACTTTTTAGGAGGTATTTCTATGTTACCGGGAGTATATAAAGAAACAAAAAAAGATAATACGCCCTATTTCAGAGCGTCCATAACCCATAATCACAAGCATATAAGTCTCGGAAGTTATGACACAGAAATCCAAGCGTCAGCTACGTATTCTTTTGCTGAAGAAATCTTAAAAAACAGGGAGCATTCCCTTTATAATTATTCTTTTGATTACCCCATTAAATTTGATAAATATATATCTCTGATAAATTTAAGGGATAATAATATTTACTTTTCAAATCCCATTTACTTAAGGAAAAGATATTTCAGCTACTTTCTTTCGCCCTTTGAAGAATTTAAATTTGATACGGATGATTTATTCTATTTCTCACAGCATAAGATCATGGCCAGAGGAAATCATTATTTTGTATCGGAATACGGCATGCAGACATCCCTTCGTGAACGCTTCGGTATAAAAAGCTTTGCAGTTGAAGGACGTGACTACAGATTCGTAAATCAAGACTCTCTTGATTATCGCCGGGAAAATATAATCATCATTAATCAATATCACGGAGTTATGAAGGAAGTTAAAAAGAATAAAGTTCAATATAAAACAACGATCCACATCCGTTCCAATTATGTGGTTGGAAGGTATTCAACTGAAACAGAAGCCGCCATTGCATATAACAAGGCGGCTGATACTCTTACAAAAAACGGCTATGACAGAAATTTCTTCCAGAATTATATAGAAGATATTTCAAATAAAGAATATGCTGAAATCTATTCTAACGTAAAGATTTCGGACAGAGTCAGAAATTTAAATTCACCTGATTGAATAATCAACAAAGGATATGTCTAAATTGCATTTTCCTTTTATTCCGTCCACAGAACCTGATTCCGTATATCTCCACATACTATATTTATAGGGATAATCGGGATAATCAGCTTCGGGTTCCGAGATCCAGAAGTCATATTCACTTATTAATTTCGATAGATCGTAACGCTTTAATAACCACTCTTTATTGGCAAGAAGCATTGGCTTATAACCGCATTCTTTAATGCGGGACAAGAATGCTCTTGCTATTTTTGTTCTGTCGGCCTTAGACATTTCATCGGTTCTTGAAGAATCATTGCTGACAGATTCCATGCTAAGCACTACGGGATAAGAAATCACATATCCTCCAAGCTTATCCATGAGCCAGTTGGCTTCTTCCACTGCCTCTTCTTCGGTAACGGCAAAGGAGGTAAATATAACACCCACATCCATGCCTGCATCAAAAGCTCTCTTTATATTATCTTTATAATAATCATCTTCCGTAATGTCTCCGGTCTGATAACCTCGCTGTCCAACCTTGACCATGCAATAATCAATGCCGGCTTTATAAAGCTTTACGAAATCAACATAATCATTATCCTTTGAGATATCCACACCAAGATAGCTTATTTCTCTGCCATCTTCAAAATATTTCATGAAACCGTTCTGTTCAATAAGATTTGTATAGTCATAATCGTTCTTTAATAAATAAGGACTTATGCTGACCCACTCTTCCTTGCCGTTTTCATAAACTATTTTTGTATGCTTCCCGTCCTTGGTTATATCTGTTTCTCCTGAATTTTCTTCCGCCTTTTCTTTTTCACGTTCCTTGGAAAGACCGGCATCGCCGACTTCCAGCTCTTCGTCGGTGGATTCTGAATACATTCCGAAAAAATCAAGATCCGAAACAGTTATATCTTTATAGGGATCCGACAATATATCGGCGCTTTCCTCTGCCTCAGTTTCCAATGAAACAGTAGTAACCGGCTTGCGCCTTGAAAAACGATCTCTATTTACGGATAAAACAACAATTACAATCAGCAAAATAACACCCATGCAGATAGCAAAGGCTGTAGTGGTCATTCTTCCATTTCCGTAATCATCAAAATCGTTATCCAGTTTCATAACTTTACAATGCTCTTCTTAGGACATTTTTCAAAACAGGTACCACAGTTAACACATAATTCGGGGTCAATGGTTGCATTGAAATCCTGAACCGTTACTGCTTTTACCTCACAGTTTCTTGCGCACAGGCTGCATCCGATACATCCTGTTTTACACTGAGCCATGGTAACGGGTCCCTTTTCTTTATTGGAGCAGGCAACCTGATATTTGGCATCATAGGGAATAAGAGAAATAAGATTCTTGGGACATGCTGCTACGCATTTACCGCAAGCCTTACATTTTTCTCTGTCAACAACCGCTACACCGTCAATAACATGAATGGCATCAAATTCGCATGCCTTAACACAGGAACCGAATCCGAGACAGCCGTAATTACAGGACTTGGGCCCTCCGTTAGGAACAAAAGAAAGCATCCGGCAATCTTCAATGCCGTAATAATTATAATCTTTGGTAACATCATCACAGGTTGCTTTACAAGCTACAAAAGCAACTTTTCTCTCGGATTCCTTAGCTTCTTCTCCCATAATTTCAGCAATGACACGAGCAACCTTGTCTCCGCCGACGGGGCACTGGTTAACAGGTGCTTCGCCCTTAACAATTGCATTGGCAAGACCTTCGCATCCGGGATAGCCGCAGCCGCCACAGTTATTACCTGGAAGAGCATTCACAACATCTTCCAGTCTTTTATCTACATCAACTTTAAATACTTTTGTTGCAATTCCGAGGAAAATACCTACAAAAACACCAACACCGCCAAGAATCGCTACAGAAAGCATTACACCGTTAAAATCCATATATCCTCCTACAGAAGACCCGCGAATCCGCAGAATGCAATGGCCATAAGCCCTGCGGAAACAAGAACAATGGGCATTCCTCTAAACGCTTTTGGAATATTATTATATTCCATCTTCTCACGAATACCGGCTAGAATCACAATTGAAACAGTAAATCCCACACTGGTGGCAAAACCGTTGACAGTGCCTTCGAGAATGGAATATTCCTTGTTAACATTGGTTATTGCAACACCTAAAACCGCGCAGTTGGTGGTGATCAAAGGAAGATATACCCCCAGAGCCGAATAAAGGGACTTTAAATACTTCTTCAAAAACATTTCAACAAACTGAACCAGAGCCGCTATTACAAGAATAAAGACAATGGTCTTAAGAAATGTAAGATCAAAGGGCTTAAGTAAAAATTCATGAATAAGACCCGTTACGATACTTGATAATGTAATTACAAAGATAACCGCAGTTCCCATACCGAGAGCAGTCTTGATCTTTTTGGAAACTCCAAGGAAGGGACATATTCCAAGGAACTGACTGAGCACTACATTATTTACAAGAGACGAACCGAGAGCCAGCAATATAAGATTTTTAATCATTATCCTCTTCCGCCTCCTTTATCTTTTCTTCTGCCTTTGATAAAAGCTTTGCAGCTTTTTCGGATGTTTTCTTTCGAGAAGGCTTTCTTCCTGATATCTTGGATTTATTAATAACCTTCTTATAGTCATCAAGATTCAAAAATTCGATGACATCATCATCCTCATCGGTGGAACCTTCAGAATTCACATCATCCTTATGATCCAGATCTTCATTTAATACTCCGGAATCAGCTTCAGTATCGGTTTTTAAATCTGCCGTCACAGAAGGTTCTTCTACCGTTTCTTCCATGGAAGAAACGGATTCATGATCGGATAAAGCGTTATCTGAAGGATTATTACTTTCTTTTCCAATAGCTTCATCAGTTTCAGCTTCGCTATTATCAGTAGAATCAACTTCCTCTTCGGGCTTTTCTTTATTCTTTTCTTTATTCTTTTCTTTATTCTTAGCCTTATCTTTGGCCTTATCTTCAGCTTTGTCTTTAGCTTTGAGTTTATCTTCAACATCAGCTAAAGCTTTACTTTCTTCCTCACACTTCGAAGGGCATGCGCTGCAGTTACCATCGCAGCCTGATTGAATCTTTGACATGTCCTTACCGTGTCTAACGCCGATCTCTTTAACTTTATTCTGAATGGCGGTCAGGAGAGCCAGTACAAAGAATGCACCCGGCGCCATTACAAAAATATTTACAGGGACATAACCATTGGGCATGAAGTGATAATTAAATACCGCTCCTGTTCCGAGAATTTCTCTCACAGAACCGATAATTGTAAGAGCAAAAGTAAATCCGAGACCCATGCCGATGCCGTCAAACAGCGAAGGGATGACTCCGTGACTTGAAGCATAAGCTTCAGCTCTTCCAAGAATAATACAGTTAACAACAATAAGCGGAATATATAATCCCAATGCTTCATAAAGTGTGGGAATATAACCTTTAAGCAGCAATTCAAGAATTGTTACAAAGGAAGCTATGATCACTATATAAGCAGGGATACGTACTTTGCTTGGAATAACCTTTCTTAACAGTGAAATGAACATGTTGCTCATGGCAAGTACCAGCATGGTGGTAACGCCCATACCAAGACCGTTTATCGCACTGGTGGTTACGGCAAGAGTGGGACACATGCCGAGCAAAAGCACAAAGGTTGGATTTTCTTTGATAATACCGTTATACAGACGCTCCTGAGTTACGGCAAATAAACTTTGGTTTTCTTCATTATTCATGTTCTTCACCTCCGTTTATTATTGTTCTTCCGGCCAAAAGCCCGGCATTTACAGCTTCGGTTACAGCCTTTGAAGTAATTGTCGCCGAACTTATTGCATCGATCTGATAATCCATCATTGCACCGCTCTTTGTCAGTTCAAAAAGAGATACATTTTTATTTTTAAACTGAGGAACCAAAACCTCTTCTGCTCGCATTCCAAGACCCGGCGTCTCGCTTATCTCGGTAATGGAAATACCGTTAAGGGTGCCATCAAGAGCAATACCCATGGAGAAGCTGATATTTCCGCCATATCCTGCATTAGAAGTACATTTAAATACATATCCAAGAAGATTTCCGTCCTGATCGACCGCTTCAAGGCAATCGGATAAAGAAACATTTTCAAATTCCGTGATATAGGAATTTAAATCTTCATCCGACACAGTGCTTTCATTAAAAGAAGCTGCTCCGGCAAAAACTCGCTGATTTGCTCTGAGTATTTTTAATTCTTCCATCTGTCTGATGGGTTCTTTGGTAATCTCATGAACAAATCCAAGAACACCTCCTGCCACAACGGAAATAACAAGAATAACGATGAAATTCTTAAGGATTTCAACCGTATCGGAATTATCTTTCTGGGCTTTTCTTTTTTCGTTCTTTTCTATTTCGGCAATACTTTTAAATTCGTCTTTATGCATTCTTGGTACCTCGCTTTCCGAAGAATGTAGGTACTGTAACCTTCTCAATCAGGGGAACAAGAAGGTTGGAAAGTATAATCGCATAGGATACACCTTCACCGGAGGGACCGAACACACGGAAAATGCCGGTAAGAAGTCCAAGGATAATTCCGTAAATGATCCTTCCCGCAAATGTAATGGGTCGGGTCACGTAGTCGGTAGCCATAAAGAAGGCACCTAATATAAGACCGCCGCCAAGGACATGCTGTGTTAAGAAAATGGCATCAAAGCCTTTTCCTCCGAAGATACCCATGAAAACCACAAATGTACCGATATAGGTAAGAGGAATTGAAACATCAATAACATTTAAAATGATCAAAAGCACGGCACCGATTAATAATGCAAGAGCTGATGTCTCACCGATGGTACCGAGGGTATTACCCTTTAACATATCAAGGAGATTTACACTGTCTCCCGCTCTCATTGCCTGAAGAGGTGTTGCGGAACTTACGCCGTCAATACTGAAATCAGTCATGATCGAAGCAAAAGAAATGACCAAAAAACATCTTGCTCCCAGCGCGGGATTCATAAAATTCTGTCCGAGGCCGCCAAAAAGCATCTTAACTACTACAATAGCGAAGAAGGAACCCAATACAGGGATCCAAAGAGGCACGGAAACAGGAAGATTAAGACCCAAAAGCAACCCAGTTACTATAGCTGAGAAATCACCGATGGTGCTTTTTCTTTTTGTGATAATACAGAAAAGCTTTTCTGAACAAACAGCTGTAAATACAGCAAGGGCAATTATATAAAAGGCTTTCAATCCAAAGTGAAAGATTCCATAGCCGGTTGCTGGAAGCAAAGCCACTATAACTGAAAACATCAGACTGCTTGTGGTGGTTTTGGATCTTATATGAGGATTGGAAGATACATTTAATAAGTCACTCAATGAAGGATTCTCCTATCGTTTCTTTTTAGCAAGTTCCATTTTACGCATGGATTTAATGACCTGAGCCAAAGGTCTTTTTGCGGGACATACGAAGCTGCAGCAGCCGCATTCAACACATTCAAGACCGTGATAATGTAAAAAGCCTTCGGAATTTCCATGCTCACCGAAATCGGACAATTGTTTCGGCATAAGTCGTTCAGGACAGGCCTGTACGCATCTGCCGCAATTGATACATTCCGACGGTTCCATTTCCATAACATCGTCATCCGTCATACAGAGAAGTGCGCTGGATGTCTTTGTTACGGGAACATCCAGATTGAATAAGGGAATACCCATCATCGGTCCCCCTGAAATGATCTTTTTAGGCTCCTGTTTAAAGCCTCCGTTTTCTTCAACGAGATCCAGGAATGATGTACCGATACGCACTTTATAATTTCGGGGATTTCTGATGCTGTTACCTGTAAGAGTAATGATCCTGTAAAGAAGGGGTGTTCCTTCAAAAATCGCATCTCTTACGGAGATGACCGTATCAATGTTATTAACTATACATCCCACATCAAGAGGAAGAAGTTTTGAATTTATCTCCCTCCCGGTAACTGCATAGATCAAATGTCTTTCAGAGCCCTGAGGATATTTGGTCTTAAGAGCTTTGACAATGATGCGTGGCTCTTCTTTTGTAAGGGCTTTAAATACCTTGATACAGTCTTCTTTATTATCTTCGATTGCTATTATGCCAAGTGAATAAGGGAATAATTTAAGATAAATCTTCAGACCTTCGATGATCTTTTCGGGAGCTTCTATCATCTTTCTGTAATCACTTGTAAGATAGGGCTCACATTCGGCACCGTTAATGATGCAATAATCGATTTTCTGTGGTTCTTTTACGGAAAGTTTAACATGAGTGGGGAAGCCTGCGCCGCCTAAACCGACGATACCTGCTTCACGGATTCGTTCGATGATCTCTGAGTTATCCATGGACTCATAGGGCTTAACTTCCCATGCCCAGGATTCTGTATATAAACCGTCATTGGAAATGACGATCGACATTTCTTTTTTACCTGAAACCGTAAGTCTTTCTTCAATTGCCTTAACCGTACCTGAAACAGATGAATATAAAGGCGAAGAAACAAAACCGTCGGCTTCGGCGATTTTCTGACCCACCAGCACATAATCGCCCTTTGAAACAATGGGCTTTGAAGGTGCACCTATGGATTGTGAAAGAGGGTAAACCAAATCTCTTGTAGGATTAACGGCTTTAATAGGAATATTTTTAGACATTTCTTTGCCGTCAAAAGGATGAATGCCCCCATTAAAGGTAAGCTTTGCCATATAGAAAAGTACCAACCTCTCAATAAAATGTGAAAAATTCTACATTTAATAATATACAATAATCACCTATGTAAGTCAAAGAAATGAGGCAAATTTCCTGTATTATTTTAGTTCGGATTTATTGTAGTAAATATCATAAAATGGTAAAATATGTTTACCAAATTTAAATGAAAGCGGGGAGAAAAATGCTTGTTTTTGAAAATACAATTAAAGATTTAAAAATAAATTATCCCCTGCAGGATATTGCGCCTTTAGATAAGATTCTGTTCATTGATATTGAGACCACAGGCTTTACCGCAAGATCCTCTAATTTATATTTGATCGGCCTTGTATATTTTAACAATGATACATGGTGCACCAAGCAGTTTTTTGCGGAAAGCTATACCGATGAAGAAGAAATGCTGCGTGAATTCTTTGATTTTGCCGCATCCTTTACGCATTTGATTCATTTTAACGGTAACAATTTCGACTTACCTTATATTCTTTCAAAATGTAAAGAATATAATCTTCCATACGATTTTGAAAAGTTCAATGGAATAGACTTATATAAAAGGCTTTCACCCTATAAGACTTTCTTAAAGCTAGAAAACTGTAAGCAAAAAACCGTTGAAAGATTCATGGGAATCGAACGAGAAGATAAATTTACCGGCGGAGATCTGATCGGCATATATCATTCATTTGTAAAGAATAAAGATGATGAATTAAGAAAAATACTCTTACTTCACAACTACGATGACCTTCAGGGAATGTTAAAGATCACTCCAAGTCTTGCATTCAGTGATCTTTTCTCAGAAAAAATAAAGGTTACCAAGGTAGCCGCCAATTACTATACCGACGAAGCAGGAAACAACTGTCAGGAAGTATTGATGGTATTTGATCTTCCCACCGCTCTTCCGCTTACCGTTTCTTTTCTTTATGACAAATGCTACTTTGCCGGCGGCGGCAATCAGGGAATGGTAAAAGTTCCTCTTTACGAAGAAGAAATGAAATATTTCTATGCTAATTACAAGGACTATTATTATCTTCCCGATGAAGACTGTGCACTTCATAAATCCGTTGCTTCTTTTGTGGATAAGGAACACAGGGAAAAATGTAAGCCTGAGAACTGTTACACAAGACAGGTTTCAAAATACCTTCCGGAATGGAGCGATCTGTTTTCACCCTTCTTTAAAAGGGATTATGCTTCAAAAGAAATATTTTTTGAACTCACGGATGAGCGAAGAACCGACAGAGAACTCTTCTCTGAATATGTTTCACACGTACTTAATCATATGGCAATATAGAAAAGGCGAGGTAAATAACCTCGCCTTTTTAATCTCATGGCTTATCATAATAAAAAGAATTCTTACGATTATATCCGATTTCTTTATAATTGATTATCTGCTCCGTGCTGCCTATAAAGAGAATTCCCTTGGGAGCAAGTGAGTCATAATACTTCTTGAATACTTCGTCCTTAGCTTCTTCAGTGAAATAAATAAGCACGTTTCTGCATACGATCATATGAACACCTGTAGGATATGTATCTTTTAACAGGTTATGCTGCTTAAATTCAACTCTGGATTTAATTTCATCCGAAATCTTGTATGAACCCCCAATCTGAGTAAAATATTTCTTTTTAAACTCATCAGGCACATTCTCGATACTCTTTTCGGAATATAAACCAAGTCTTGCTTTTTCAAGAATCTGTTTATCGATATCTGTTGCAAAAATCTTAATCTGATTTAAAGGAATATGCTTTGAGAGAGCCATTACCAATGAGTACGGTTCATCACCTGTTGAGCATGCGGCACTCCATATCTTTAAATTTTTTCCGAATTTTGAAATAAGCTCGGGGATTATCTCTTTATCCATTAATGCCCACTGATCGGGATTCCTGTAAAACTCAGAAACGTTAATGGTTAAATATGATACAAATTCTTCAAACTTTTCCTTGTCAGTTTTAATCAACTGAACATAGTTCTCATAGCCTGTGACTTTATGCTTGGCAATAAGTGTATCGATCCTTCTCTTCATCTGTTTTTCTTTATATGAATTCAAATCGATCTGTGTTAAGTCAAAAATTGCCTTTTTAAAATACTCGTAGTCGTATACCATAAGATGTCCTCACTGTTTAATAAAATAGGTAGCCATGTTCAATGACTACCTATAATGTACAAAATATAACATAACATCAAATTAATGTTACTTTAATCTTCCTTAGTTTCTTCCTTGATGGCTTTCTCTATATCTACGGAAACAACATCTGCATCGGATTCTTCTTTAGCTTCCTTCTCTTCTTCGGGAGCTGTTAAAGCCTTAATGGAAATGCTGATCTTATTCTCATCAAGATTGAAATCAACAACCTTAGCTGTAATTTCATCGCCGATCTTTAATACATCAGCGGGCTTCTTGATGTGATCCTTGGAGATCTGAGATACATGAAGAAGTGCATCGATACCGGGCTCAAGTTCAACGAAAGCACCGAAATCAGCCATTCTCATAACCTTACCGGTTACTACTGAACCTACTGCATATTTCTTTTCTGCGCCAACCCAGGGATTTGTATCATTGAACTTAAGGCTTAATGCAATCTTCTTTTCAGAGATTTCTTTAACAAGAACCTTAAGTTTATCACCTGTCTTGTAATTCTTCTTGGGATTTTCAACTCTTCCCCAGCTCATTTCTGAGATATGAAGAAGTCCGTCAAGTCCGCCTAAATCAACGAATACGCCGAAGTCTGTAACGTTCTTTACAGTACCTTCAACTACATCGCCTTCTTTGATTGTTGCAAGAAGTTTTTCCTGAGCTTCAGACTTTCTTGAAACGAGGATTGCTTTTCTGTCACCGATAAAGCGACGCTTCTTGGGATTGTATTCTCTGATAACAAATTCGATTTCCTGATCAAGATACTTGTTCAAATCCTTTTCAAAAGTATCGGAAACAAGACTTGCGGGAATAAATACTCTTACTTCATCAACTACAACACAGATGCCGCCTTCAAGTACCTGAGTAACTTTGGATTTAAGGATTTCCTGTGATTCAAATGCTTCTTCAAGCTTCTTGGAACCTTTTTCAGCTGCAATTCTCTTGTATGTTAAAAGAACCTGTCCGTCGCCGTCGTTAACCTTTAATACCTTAACTTCCATGGTGTCGCCAAGCTTTACTGCCTGTGTCAAGTCAACGTTAGGTTCATTTGTATATTCATATTTGGTTAAAATACCATCTGATTTGTAACCAATGTTAAGAATAATCTCGTTGGGCTTTACATCAATGACAGTACCCTCAACAACCTCACCATTATGTATTGTTTTAAATGATGCATCTAACATCTGTTCAAAAGTCATTTCTGACATATTTTTGAACCTCCTCAATAATATATTTTGGGGTTGAAGCCCCGGCTGTAATACCCACAAGATTTGACACCACGTTCAGTCTGCCTTTGATGTCCTCCAGTGTCTGTATAAAGAATGTCTGATCACAATTTGCTTTGCATATGTCATATAGCTTTCGACTGTTGGAACTTTTTTTATCTCCTATGACTATCATGACATCGGCTTCTTTCGAAAGAGCATCGGCTTCTTCCTGTCGAACCCTAGTCGCGTCGCATATTGTATTCATAACATCAATATTGTAACTTCTTTTTTCAAATATTTCAACTAATTCTTGAAATTTATTACGATTAAAGGTTGTTTGGGAAACAAGAGTTATTTTGTTGCTTTTTTCGAAATTTAACTTGTCTATATCTTCTTCCTTCTCAACCACATATGCATCCCCATCTGCCCATCCTACAATACCCATTACTTCAGGATGATTGGGATTTCCGACAACTACGATTTTGTCACCGAGTTGACTCTGTTTTTCAACAATTCGATGAATTCTTTTTACAAAAGGACAAGTGGCATCGAAGATTTCAAAGCCTGTTGCAAGAAGGTGCTCGTAGATGTCACGACCCACTCCGTGAGATCTAATTATGATCTTTCCTTTTTCAAGCTTATCGAATTCCTCAACATCCTCTACCACGGTAACTCCGCGTTTTCTGTAGGATTCAACCAATATATCGTTATTTAAAATAGGCCCGAAGGTATATATGGGCTTATTCTCTTTTAAAGCATCTTCAAGAGATTCAACCGCTCTGTTGGCGCCAAAGCAGAATCCCGCATGCTCTCCCACTTTACAATTCATTACTTATCAGCCTCTCTGTATAATTCAATGATCCTGTCCTTAACTTCCTCGGGAGTCATATAGGAACTGTCAACATATTTGGCATCCGGAACTCTTACAAGGGGGGAATTGTCCCTGTGCATATCCCTGTAATCACGAGCCTTCATTTCTTCGGTAAGTTCCTTAAGATCAACCTTTTCACCCTTTAATGTAAGTTCATCATATCTTCTTTTTGCTCTAACATTTACATCCGCATCAAGATAAACTTTAAGGGTTGCATCGGGTAATACTTTAGATCCTATATCGCGTCCGTCCATTACCACATTTGTGGTCTTTGCAAGCTCCTGCTGTAAGTATACAAGCTTTTCTCTTACTTCCTTAAAAACGGAAATAGCTGAAGCATATTCTCCGACTTCCGGTGTTCTTATAAAACCGTTAACGTTTTCACCGTTAAGTGATACAACCTGCTCACCGTTTTCATATGAGATGGTCACATCGCATGATTTTGCAAGCTTTACAACATTTTCTTCATCATCCTTCGATACATTGTTTCTAAGGACATATAAACCGATGGCGCGATACATGGCGCCGGTATCGATATAAACAAACTGAAGCTCTTTTGAAACCGCTTTGGCAATTGTACTTTTTCCTGCTCCTGCAGGACCGTCGATGGCAATCTGTTTCATAATTATCTCCTTTAGATCGTACCTGCAAGAAATCCCGTGGACCAGGCAATCTGAAGATTGAAGCCGCCTGTCATGGCATCAACATCGATAACCTCCCCTGCAAAATACAGATTCTTTATTTTCTTTGATTCCATTGTTGATGGATTGATATCTTTTACGGAAACCCCGCCTTTTGTAATGATCGCTTCACTTATGGGCCTTAAGGCAACCGGGGTAAAAGAAACATTCTTCATTAATTCAACAAATTCTCTTCTCTCTTCTCTTGTGATCTCATTCACCTGTTTCATGGGATCGATCCCGGATAATTCAATAATAACGGGAATAAGGTTTTTGGGAAGGAGTTCATCAAGCGAATTTTTAAATGCCTTATTTATATTTTTGCCAAAATCCTTAAGAAGGCGTTCATCAAGCATTTCTTTTGAAAGCGCGGGCTTTAAGTCAAGAAGCAATTTATATTCATGAGGCTTTGATCTGTCTTTAAAGGTCATCTTTGTACTGACTGTCAATATCAAAGGACCGGTCAAGCCGAAATGAGCAAACATCATTTCACCCATTTCCTCATAAATCTTTTTGTTGTTATCAAAAAGGGTAAGTTTTACATTTTTTAAACTTAATCCCTGGAGCTCCTTATAAAAATCTTCCTTCGGAATAATCGGTATAAGAGAAGCTTCCGGCTCTTTAAGATCATGGCCTGTTTCTTTGGCAAATCTGTAACCGTCGCCGTCCGAACCCGTCATGGGATAAGAAACACCCCCTGTTGCAACAATAACACGGTCAGAAAATAGCTTCTTTTCATCACTTAAGATAACGCCTTTAACGACACCTTCTTCTACTATCAAATCCTTAACGCATGTATTAAATAATATCTTAACACCGGATTCTTTTAAGACATTGGTGAGAGTCTTAATTATATCTGAAGAATGATCCGATACCGGAAATACCCTGTTTCCGCGCTCTTCCTTAAGGGGGCATCCGTGATCTTCAAAAAAACGCATTACGCTGAAATTATCGAAGTTATAAAAGCTTGAATATAAGAATTTGGAATTTCTGTTTACATTTTTAAAGAAAACATCCGCATCGGAAGAATTGGTCACATTGCAACGACCTTTCCCCGTTATATATATTTTCTTTCCTATCTTTTCATTTTTTTCAATTAATGTGACATCGGCGCCACTGCCAGCGGCATTAATGGCTGCCATGCTGCCTGCGGCACCTCCGCCAATAACAATTACTTTCATTAATCCTCTTCTTTCTTAAGGGAATAATTGAGTATGGGTTCATCATCAATGAAATTGATCTCATCATTAAGATAAACCTGATAATTACTCCATGCAGATTCAAGGTTTTCAAGATTGGCCTTAACATCCTTGGGTCTCTTTAAGCAGAGAGCTACCACAAGGGCATTAATAACCGACAAAGGAGCAACCAGTGAATCTACGATCGAAACCATATCGGAACGAGCCAGCAGATTACAGGAAGAATATAGATTCATGGGCGAATGGATGGAATCCGTAATGGTAATTACTTTGGCATTTCTGTCTGTTGCAAATTCCATGGCCTTAAGAGTACGCATGGAGTATCTGGGAAAGCTTATACCGATTACGCAGTCTTTTTCATCGACTCTTATCATCTGTTCAAAAATTTCGCTAGCGCTGGTGGTCTTAATAAGATAAACATCCTGACGGATCATATTTAAATAAAACTGCAAAAACTCTGCCAAAGGTTCACAGGATCTGATACCGACGATATAGATTTTTTTTGCATTCAAAATAATATCAATGGCAAGTTCAAATGCATCAACGTCGATATTTTCAATTGTATCCTGAATCTTTTCGATATCTGCCTTTAATACGGAATTTAAGACTTCCGACTGTGAGCTTTTTCCGTATTTGGCATTCACCTTCTGAACTGAATTCATGCGGTTTTTGTAAAAATTTTCAAGAGCCTTACTGAATTCCGGGAATCCGTCATAATCAAGAGTGACCGCAAAACGAACAACCGTTGATTCACTTACTCCCACTGTCTCACCGAGTTTTGCCGCTGTCATAAATACAGCCTGATCGTAGTGATCGATGACAAAAGAAGCAATAAGCCTCTGTCCTTTACTTAAAATCGAAAATTTTTCATTTATCCTTGATAAAATATCTTTTTGTTCTTCCAAATCGTCTACCTCGCAAAAGCCTTATAAGCACTTTCCAACTGAAGCCTTGTCTGGCTCTGTGTCAGATCATAGTCACCGGTAACTGTCATACATGCAGCACCGTGAATGAGGATCCACATTTTCATAAATACATCCTCGGTATTTTTGCAACCTTCTTCACGGGCTTTGTTCATTTCACTGACTACGGCTCCGGTTCTTCCGTTTAACAGGCTGTACATGTTATGGCCGTAAATATTCTTTTTCATAAACAGATCCGTAAACAGTTCTTTTTCTTTTTCCGCAAAAGAAATATAGCAAAGTCCCAGATTAACAAAGGGTATGGGACTGTTCTTCTCAAAATTCAAATAAAAATCATCAAAGTATTTTAAAGAATCATCGAAAACATCCTTTAACAGGTCTTCCATGTTTTCATATTTTCTGAAGATCGGCTGAGTCGAGCAACCTATTTTGGCTGCAAGCTTTCTTGCCGTAACTTCGGATACACCCTTTTCTTTGGCAAGGGAAAAAGCCGATTCTTTTATGGTATCTTTGCTGATTGTTTCTAACCGGGACATAATTACCTCCAATGTTTAAGAACACCTGTTATTATATATGAACAAAAAAAAGGCCGCAAGTGTTTGCGACCTTTTTAAGTAAAATCTAAAGATTATACAGGGTAAGCACCATTCTTGGCATCTGCAACGGTAACATCAACCTTGGTCTTCTGTGCGTTACGATACTTGAAGAAGTCTGTAGCAACCTGAGGGAACAATGCATAAGAAAGTACGTCTTCTTCCTGTTCCTTGTACTGCTTCATTTCTGCTTCGATGGATTCAAGTTCGGGCTTATCATGGCCTGTTGCTTCAGCAGAACGAGCTGTTGAACGCTTTTCACCGGGAATAACCTTATCGATTACTTCCTGGTTCATGGGCTTAACGGTCTGTCCGTAGTTACCACGGAGAAGATCCTTGAATTCTCCTGTAGCCATCTTATATCTTTCACCCATAAGTACATTGAAGATAGCCTGTGTACCAACAATCTGTGAAGAAGGTGTAACAAGAGGGGGTTCACCACAGTCCTTACGAACTCTGGGGATCTCTTCAAGCACTTCACGATACTTATCTTCAGCATGCTGTTCTTTTAACTGAGATACCATGTTACTGAGCATACCGCCGGGTACCTGGTAAAGAAGGGTCTTAATGTTAACACCGAGAACCTTGGTGCTCATAAGTCCGCTCTTTAAACATTCTTCTCTGTAAGGTGTGAAGTAATCAGCGATTTCAGCAAGTAAGTTCTGATCAAAGCCTGTATCATATTCGGTACCCTTGAAGGTTTCAACCATAACTTCTGTTGCAGGCTGTGATGTACCGAGAGCGAAAGGACTGATTGCACAGTCAATTACGTCTACACCTGCTTCTACTGCCTTTAAGTAGGTCATGGAAGCAACACCTGAAGTATAGTGAGTATGTAACTGAATAGGAAGCTTTGTGCTTTCCTTTAATGTCTTAACAAGTTCAGCTGCCTTGTAAGGAACAAGTAAGCCTGCCATATCTTTGATACAGATGGAATCTGCACCCATTTCTTCAATCTTCTTAGCCATGTCTGCCCAATACTCAAGAGTATAAGCATCACCAAGTGTATAAGAAAGAGCGATCTGAGATTCTCCTCTTCCTTCCTGCTTCTTGATCTTATTGGTAGCATCAACGGCTGCCTGAAGGTTTCTGATATCGTTAAGGCAGTCAAAAATTCTGATTACGTCGATACCGTTGGCAATGGACTTTTCAACGAAAGCATATACAACGTCATCAGCGTAAGGACGGTAACCTAAAATGTTCTGTCCTCTGAATAACATCTGGGTCTTTGTATTCTTAAGACCGTCTCTGATTTTACGAAGTCTTTCCCAGGGATCTTCTTTTAAGAATCTGAGAGAAGCATCGAAAGTAGCACCGCCCCAGCATTCAACTGAGTGATAGCCTACTTTGTCAATTTTATCCAAAATAGGAAGCATAATCTCGGTGGGCATTCTTGTAGCGATAAGACTCTGATGAGCATCACGAAGAACGGTTTCGGTTATGCCGATGGGTTTCTTTACAACTTCTGCCATTTTATTTTCTCCTTATAATTTAGAATATTCCGAAAATAGCCATAAATGTACCTGCTACTACGGCTGTACCGATAACACCGGCAACGTTGGGTCCCATTGCATGCATGAGAAGGAAGTTGGTAGGATCTGCTTCAGCACCAACCTTCTGAGATACTCTCGCTGCCATGGGAACTGCAGATACACCTGCTGAACCGATAAGAGGATTTACCTTACCTCTTGTAGCAACACACATAATCTTACCGAAAATTACACCTGCGGCAGTACCGAATGCAAATGCTATAAGACCTAATGCAACAATCTTAAGTGTAGAAACATTTAAGAAGGCTTCGGCACTTGTGGTAGCACCTACTGATGTACCAAGTAAAATTACGACAATGTACATAAGGGCGTTGGAAGCGGTTTCTGTAAGCTGTCTTACAACACCGGATTCCTTGAAAAGGTTACCAAGCATCAGCATACCGATAAGGGGTGCTGTTGTGGGAAGAATCATACATACCACGATTGTTACGATAATCGGGAAAAGGATCTTCTCTAACTTGGAAACGGGACGAAGCTGCGCCATCTTGATCTTACGTTCTTTTTCAGTGGTAAGAAGCTTCATGATGGGGGGCTGTATAATGGGAACCAATGACATGTAGGAGTAAGCAGCTACCGCAATGGGTCCGAGTAAGTTGGTCTGTCCAAGCTTTCCTGCAAGGAAAATGGATGTAGGGCCGTCAGCACCACCGATGATGGAAATAGCCGCTGCGGCTTTATCATTGAATCCGAGAGCAATTGCTCCGAAATATGCTGCAAAAATACCAAACTGTGCAGCTGCTCCCAACCAGAAGCTCTTGGGGTTAGCGATAAGGGGACCGAAGTCTGTCATCGCACCTACGCCCATGAAAATAAGGGAAGGGAGAATTGCGTATTCATCCAGTACATAGAAATAATACAATAATCCACCTGCTGTGCCGTCGGTACCGGGTGCTGCGATAATATCGGGATAGATATTAACAAGAAGCATACCGAATGCGATGGGTAACAGCAAAAGGGGTTCAAATTCTTTAGCTATTGCAAGGTATAAGAAAAAGCAAGCAACAGCAATCATTACATAATTGCCCCATGTCAGGTTGAAAAATGCAGTCTGATGTACCAGGTTGTCTAAAGTATCAACTATATAAGACATAATATTTCCTCCTGGAATTATTTGGGAATTACTTTAATGTTGCAAGGCATGCTCCTGCGTCAACTGAATCACCAACAGATACGTTGATGGAAGCAACTGTACCATCCTGAGGAGCTACAACGGGGATTTCCATCTTCATAGCTTCGATGATTACAACTGCATCACCCTTCTTAACAGCATCTCCTACGTTCTTTTCAATCTTAAATACCTTACCTGCTGCGCCGGCTTCTACTTTAACTCCGCCCTGTGCGCCTGCAGGTGCTGCAGCAGCCTTGGGTGCGGGAGCTGCCTTCTTAACAGCCTTGGGTGCGGGAGCTGCTCCTGTGGATGCTCCTTCTTCTACTGTAACGTCATATACGTTTCCGTTAACGGTAATTGTATAGTTCTTCATTGATTATTTCCTCCTGTTTGCTCTCTTAATGGATCTTACAACAAAACCATCTGTTGATTCGGATCCTTCATATGCTCTGATTGCTGCCATGATAACTGCTACAAGTTCAGTGTCATCTGTTAAATCTTCTGCTGTTTCAACAGGTGCTGCACTGGTTGTTGCAGTGGAAGCAGCCGCTTTCTTCTTACCAATCTTTCCGAATAATGAGAAAGAAGAAATGATAATGCTTATAAGAATAAGCATTGCAAATACGGTACCCATACCAAGAAGTGTGTTTAAGCCTGCAGTACCCATGCTTTCGCCTGCAGCATTCATTCTCTGCTTAAAGGTAGTATTGGCTTTACAGTCACCTTCTTTAAATCTGGTAAATATGTCATTGGAAAAAGTAAATGTCATGCTACCGTCACAGTTTTCGCCGGTCACAGGATAGGTAACGATAATCTCTTTACCTACTACCTTGGATTCAGCAACACCATGTCCGATAATTTCGCCCATATCCTTCTTCATCTGAGCATATGTAGTGAATAATCCTTCCACAGCACCTAAATCAGCTTCAACACCGTTGGTTGCCTGAGCGAAAAGAGTTGCCATTTCTTCTTTGTTAAAGTTAGAAGTAAGTTCAACAACCGAATCACCATCAGTAACAGTAGATTCTGTGATCTGGATGCAGGCATCCGCAACAGATTCAGCCTGCTGTATCTTAGCGCTTTGATTGTCGCTTACGGTAGCTTCTGTTCCACATGCGGAAAGACTTAATACACAGGTAAGGGCACATATAAGTGTAAATAATTTCTTATTCATATGTGAAATCACCTTTCTATTTTGTTGTGTGTTTCTTGTAAGGACGTTCTTCCATCTTGGAATAAAGCATTTCGAAAGCTCCGATCACATACTTACGTGTATCACGGGGCTCAACAATCTGGTCCACATATCCTCTCTTGGCAGCTGAAACAACATTGTTCTGTAATGCAGCATATTCTGAAGCCTTTGCGTTACGGGTTTCTTCATCTGCATCCTGATACATGATGGAAGCTGCAATCTTTGCATCCATTGTTCCGATTTCGGCATTGGGCCAAGCGATCGTGATATCACATCCGATTGCCTTTGAATTCATAACGGTGTAAGCACTGCCGTAAGCCTTGCCTACGATAACGTTAACCTTGGGAACGGTTGCACTTGCAAATGCATTAACAAGCTTAGCTGCTGCGTCAGCCATTTTCTTTTCAGCTTCAACAGTTGCCTTAAAGCCTGTGACATTAGTGATCGTAAGAACGGGAATTGAGAAAGCATCACAGAAATTAACAAAATCCGTAGCCTTCTTACATCCGCAAGGGCAAAGAACGGTATCAAGCTTTTCTGCTACCTTGCCGTCTTCACCATAAACTTCGGATCTGTTGGCAACAACACCGACTGTATTTCCGTTAAGACGGATAAATCCGGTAACCATGCTCTTTGCATGTTCAGCCTTAAGTTCTACGAAATTATTATCATCTGCGATCTGAGAAATAAGAATTGCAGTATCTCCGGTGCAAGCTTCAACGCCTTCCAAAGCTCTGTTTAAATCGTCTTCAGTATCAGCGATTTCAGCTTCTACATCGTTGTTCTTAGGAAGCATGGATACAAGTTCTCTGATCTGAGTTAAGATGTATTCTTCTTCGCCATAAACATCGCAAACACCTGCTTTAGCAACATAAGCCGCATCAGCTGTGTCACACTTTGCTGTGTAATTACCGTCAAGCGCATTGGGGGTGTTGACGAATAACTTAGCGTTCTTTTCTTCCATAAAGGTAAAGTCTGCCATCTTACTTGCGATTGCAAGACCTCCGCCGCAATTTCCAAAGATAGCGGAAATCTGAGGAATAACACCGCTGGCCATGGACTGCTTTGCATAGATAGAAGCCATAGCATCAAGTGCGTCTGTAGCTTCCTGAAGTCTAAGTCCGGCAGAATCAAGTAATCCTACGATAGGAGCTCCCATCTTAAGAGCCATATCATAAAGATTGGCAATTTTTTTCGCATGCATTTCGCCGACTGTTCCGTTAAGAACGGAAGAATCCTGGCTGTAAACGAATACGAGATTGCCGTCAATCAAACCGTATCCGGTGATAACACCGTCGGAAGGAGTTTCGGCCTGTTTCAAATCAAAGTCAGTACTTCTTGCTGTAACAAGAGCACCGATTTCAACGAAACTGTTTTCATCCAGGAGAGAAAGAATTCTCTGACCTGCTTTTGAAGTAGTACTCATATGGTTTTGCCCTCCATTTATATTAATAATACTTATTTAAGCACATTCTATCGAATTATAGCATACGGGCCCCTAAAAATCAAAAGAATTTTGCATAAAAAAAGAGCTCGAAATGAGCTCTTTTAACTAAAGTTTCAAGGACATCTGAACCTCTTCTTCCGCCTCTTGTTTAAATTCTTCAACCTTAAGATTGTCGATTTCAGGAAGGTCACTTAAACTCTTTACTCCAAAGGATCTTAAAAAATCCTCCGTTGTACCGAAAAGGAGGGGTCGGCCGGGAGCGTCTTTACGCCCCAGTTCACAAACCAGATTATATTCAATAAGCTTATTTAAAGCATAGTCGCAGTTAACGCCGCGGACATTTTCAATTTCAAGTCTTGTGATTGGCTGCTTATAAGCAATGATGGAAAGAGTCTCGATCACTGAATCGGAAAGGCTCATTCTCTGAGGAGTCTTTGCGATTTTTACGAGTGCATCATACATTTCAGGCTTTGTAACAAGCTGGAATGAATCTTCAAGCTCGATTATGGTAATACCGTGATCTTCAGAATCAAACCTTTCTTTTAATTCGTATATGTATTTTTTAGTTTCTTCGATGTCACATTCAATAACTTCCGCAAGCTTTGATACTTCTACGGAGGCACCCATTGCAAAGAGAACCGCTTCCAATGTTGCCATTATGGAATTCTTATTCAAAATAACTCTCCTTACGCGGCATTGCTTGTAATGATTATATCGCCGCAAAGTTCTTCCTGAGAAATAACGATCTTTCCCGTCTTTATGAGCTCTAAAACCACTAAGAAAGTGACAATAAGCTCCAATTTGGAATTTTGCTTTTCAAGCAGATCAACAAAAGAAAATTTCTTGTGAGCATTGATAAATGCCTCAATAAATAATGCTTTTGCTTCGGTATCTATTTCTTCTTTTTCGATATTTCCGTACTTGCTTCGGATAGGGTCGATCTTATCTTCCTTTCTCTGAAGCATGAAATTAAATATTTCATGTAATTTATTTAAATTAATATCGCCGATAAGCTTTTCATAATCTATCGGTTCCCGGTAATTAAGCACTTCCTTGGGAAGGGTTTCCTTCTTGGTCAAAGAGAAACCTGCCTGAAGCTGCATGTCCTTAAGTTCAAAAGACATATATTTATACATCTTATATTCCAAAAGTTTTTCAACAAGTTCAGCTCTGGGATCTTCCTCTTCGCCTTCTTCATTAACTTCTTTAGGAAGTAACATACGGCATTTGATATCGACCAAAGTAGCCGCCATAACCAGAAACTCGCTCATGATATTCATGTCCGCCTCTTCCATGGCTCTGATATATTCCATGTATTGAGCGGTAATTTCCACAATGGGAATATCATAAATATCGACTTTATTCTTTTCTATCAGATGAAGCAGCAGGTCCAAAGGGCCTTCAAAGGCTTGCAATTTAACAGAAATCGACATATCTTGTGTAACTCCTAATTTCTAATCCCTATATATTGTACCTGCTTTTTTATCATCTTTCAACACTTTTTAAATGAATAAGTACAATTTCTGCAGGATTAAAGAGTCTGAATGGTATGGTATGAGCGCCAAGACCACGGCTCACCACCATTTGAGCATTGTTTTTCTTAAAGTAACCGCCGTCATATTTAGGGAAAAGGGTAAATCTTGAAGAGATCATGCCTTTAAAGAGTCTTATCACTCCGCCATGCATATGACCGGATAATACAAGGTCCGCGCCCCAGGAAGCGTATGCATCAAAATATTCCGGATTATGAGCAAGTAATATATTAAATTTTGAAGGATCAGGTTCGCCGATCAGGTTCGATACATCTTCTTTTTCCATGGGAAGCCTTTTCCCGCGGTTATAATACATTTTTGAAATGGACAGAGCATACACATCGGTATTTTCAAAAGAAGCCTTTTCATTATCCATAAGCTTGATCCCGAAGGCATTCATGATGGTTTCGTAGGCATCAAAAAGAATACCGTAGGCATCGGTATTGTTCTTTGCTCTGTACTCATGATTACCGAGAGAATAATAAACCTTCCCATAGGAAGCCATGGCTCTCATAAATTCAACCGAGGTGTCGAAGTTATCAAGAGTGGATGGTGCATTCAGCATATCTCCCACTGTATATATGCGATCAAACTTGAGCTTATTGATCCTTTTTAAAAGCCTTCTGTTACTTTCACCATATCTCTTACCATGAAGATCTGCCAAAAGAAGAATATCTTCATCCCGGGTGATTTTATCCGATGTCACGGTATACTCTCTTACCACAAAACGGTTAGAGTCTATTGCGATTAAAATTATTAAAATGATCAGAATAATTAAATATGTCATATTTTCGCCTAAAAGATAAGCCCTCTGCATACGCAAAGGGCTTACCGAAATTTACATTAGTTATATTTACGCTTTCTTGCAGCTTCAGACTTTTTCTTACGCTTTACGCTGGGCTTTTCATAGTGCTCACGCTTGCGGATTTCCTGCTGGATACCGGCCTTTGCACAACTTCTTTTAAATCTGCGTAATGCGCTGTCTAAAGACTCGCCTTCTTTTACGATGATATTTGACATCTAGCTTCTTACCCTCCCTTCAGTCTTTCATGTACTTGACTGAAAGTTATTTGTGCACACACACAAAATTATTATAACAGAAGATTTCAATACGTCAACAATTATTTTTAATTCTTCCTTCTGTCCATCTCGGTATTATTGTATTTTGCCTTCTTCTTTTCATACATGATACTGTCTGCCATATCAACATACTTATCAAGATTTTCGCCTTCCTTGGGAGATACGATCATATAACCGTAACTTGCGGAAACATTGAAATCAGCGATCTTTTCATTACGTTCGGATAGAGCTTTCAGGAATCTTGCGGAGAAAGCAAGAGCATCATTTTCTGTATATTCTTCGGCATAAACTACATATTCATCGCCACCGAAACGAGCAACCACTTCTCTGTCGGTACATGCATCTTTAAGCGAATCAGCCAAAGTCTTAATGGCAATATCTCCACTTTCATGGCCGAACTTATCATTGATCCTCTTAAGTCCGTCCATATCTGCAAACAGAATCATAAACTGCTTACCTTCATCAATACATTTTTGGAAGGAATCCGTTGTATATCTTGCAAAACCGAATCTGTTATATAGCTTTGTAAGAGGCTCGATAACATACATGCTGTCAAGCTTTCTCAAGGCGCTTTGGAGTCTTGACTGCTTACGCAGGGACTCGATACTGATGGAAAGATATATAAACCATGCATTTGCAATACTGGATTCAATGGCAAATTCAGAATCGTCCATAATGGTATAGCCCATAAAAGATTCTCTGAAATGGATGGGTGCGAATACATAGCAATGAGGCTTATCGTCAAATGAAGCTTCGGAAGGCACCATATCCTTTGAATAGAAGGATCCGAACTTCTTAAACTCGCCGCTTTCATAAGCCATGGCAACGGCAAGCTTTTCGGGAATACCGTCAAGTAACAATGAATCATGGAATTCGCCCACATAATCATCATGACCTACGAATCTTAAGTCTTCCAATAATTCTTCATCAAGACACAAATAGAAATTTCTTAAATCAAGTTCGGAAATGCTGTGCTTTAACTTATCCATGAATTCTTCGAAGGTGCCGGCGTCGTTAAGCTCTTCCACCATATAGGTTAAGCCGTTAAGATTCTTAGTAATGTCTCTTTTATATTTTAAATGCATCATGCGCACTTCAAGATTGTCTTCAGATGAAAACTTACATCCGCAGCTTTCTCTGATACAGGGGAAAGAAGGAAATCTCTGAGACTTAGGCACGTCTTCACCGGTAACAATTTTTATAAGAGTATCTACTGCGGAAGCCCCCACAAGACCTAAGTTTCTGTCCACTGTTGTCAAACTGGGGACGGAGTTTCTTGAGTCGAAACCGTTATCAAAACCCGAAATACTGATATCTTCGGGCACTTTATATCCGCGACGTTCAAGTTCTTCCTGAGCACCAAAAGCAACCCAGTCCGTAGCACACACAATGGCTTCGGGAATGTTGTCATTTTCAAACATCTGCCTAACGGCTTCCATACCCCAAACATTGGTAAAGGCACCCTTAAATATATTTTCATCTTTAACAGGCAGGCCGTGTTCCTTCATGGAATCAACGTATGCTGCCAATCTTTCTGTGGAATCTGAGTTAAAATCCTGGCCGGAAATATAATTGATTTTTGTGAAATGATGAACCTCAATCATGTGATCCACGATAGCTTTCATGGCTGGATAGTTTTCAACTCCCACATAATAGAAGTTCTCAATGGTAGAGTCTATGCAAACAGTAGGCTTGCCGGATTCTTTGATTTTTTCAATAATCTTTTTGTGAATGGAATGACCAAGAATAAGATTTGCAAAGAAAATAACGCCGTCAAATTGTTCCAAATTGGCCAGCTTATAAATATTGTATTCGCCTATTGTATGTTTAACGGTATCATCCGCAACGACGTCCGCATTAAAAATATAAATGTCCGCATTAAACTCACAGGCTCTTTCTTTAATGCCCGTCAATGTAAATGCTGCATATTCCCCATGCATATTGGCTAGTATAACGGCAAATCTCAGTCTCTTAGCGTGTACCATAAGTATCCCCTTTCCTGTTTACGCTAAAAATTCTTTACTGCACACAAAAAGCTATTTTCATTATAGCATAAAAAAAGCAACCACAAATATAATGTGGTTGCTTTTTTATTATTTTATCATATTTGAAAGAACTTCTTCAGCTTTCTTTAAGCATGCATCAATTCCGTTTGGATCTTTACCGCCGGCCTGTGCCATATTGGGACGACCGCCGCCGCCACCGCCAACAAGGGAAGCTACTTCTTTAATAAGATTACCTGCATGAGCGCCCTTCTTCATGGCTTCATCGGATGCCTTACACACAAGATTTACCTTGTCATCAAGGCTGGAAGCCAAGAATACTACGCCACCGCCAATCTTTTCATTAAGATTATCACTTAAATCACGAAGTCCGTTCATATCTACGGAATCGATTCTTGCGAATATAGCCTTTACAGAATTAATATTCTTAACATCCTTAAGAACATCTCCTGCTGCTTCTCCGGCAGCCTTGCTCTTTAAGGATTCAACTTCGGAAGCCAAAGCCTTATTTTCGCTTACAAGATGCTCAAGTCTGTCTACGAGATTAGACTGTTGGGTCTTAACTGTCTTACATGCCGTATCAAGAAGATTTTCAATTTCTTTGTAGTAAGATAATACATTAAGACCGGTAATGGCTTCTATTCTTCTTACGCCTGCGGAAACACCGCTTTCTGAAAGGATCTTGAAGGAAAGGATGTCACCTGTATGAGCAACATGTGTACCGCCACAAAGTTCTTTACTGAAGGTGCCCATGGAAACCACTCTTACGGTTTCGCCGTACTTTTCTCCGAAGAGAGCCATTGCTCCGCTGGCCTTAGCATCTTCAATGCTCATTTCTTCTGTGATAACGGAAAGATTATCGGAAATCTTTTCATTAACGATTCTTTCTACGGTATCGATTTCTTCCTGAGTCATGGCCTTTCCGTAGCTGAAGTCGAATCTTGTTCTTAAAGGATCCTGATAAGAACCCTGCTGTTCAACTCCTGCACCGAGCACTTCCTGAAGTGCTGCCTGAAGTAAGTGAGTTGCGGAATGGTTTCTTGATGTACTCTTACGATTTTCAGCATCAACACGCATTTCTACAACACATTTTCTGACAACACCGTTTACCACATGACCCACATGACCGATGCGATTACCGGGAAGCTTTACTGTGTCTGTAACTTCGAATTTAAATCCGTCACCTAAAATGTAACCGATATCACCCTTCTGACCACCCATGGTAGCATAGAATGTGGTTTCAGGTGTGACAATTGTACCGGCCGCACCTTCCTTTAAGCCTTCGCAAATACCGTTTTCATCGGCAATAGCAGAGATGTTAGTTAAAACGGTAAGCTTATCATAGCCAACGAACTTGGATGTTACATCATCGGGAAGTTCGGAGAATGCATTGGTGGAAATATTAAGATTAGCTGAAGTCTTCTGATTATCTCTGGCTTTCTGCTTCTGTTCTTCCATTGAAGCCTTAAAGCCTGCTTCATCGACTGTAAGTCCTTCTTCTTCTGCCATTTCCACTGTAAGTTCAATGGGGAATCCGAAGGTATCATATAAATAAAATGCGCTGTGGCCGTCAATAACGGTTTCTTTTGCATCCTTCTTGTCGGAAAGAATCTTTTTAAATTCCTTCATACCGTTTTCAAGAGTGCTTTCAAATCTTAAGATCTCTTTTTCAAGTTCATCTAAGATAAAGTCATGATTCTTGGCAAGCAAAGGATAGCTCTCTCTGTAGATCCTGCTGATATACATATCTGCAATGGCAAGGAAGTTATCTTTTGTTAAATTAAGAGTTCTTCCATGACGAACGGCACGTCTGATAAGACGTCTTAATACATAGCCTGCGCCTGCATTGGAAGGAAGAAGCTTTGCTTCATCGCCGATCAGCATTACGGATGTTCTTAAGTGATCAGCAAGAATACGCATGGATCTTGAAAGCTTTTCATCGGAATCATATTTAATACCGGAAGCTTCTTCAATATATTCGATAACGGACTTAAATAAGTCTGTCATATATACATCTTTTGAACCGTTAAGGAAAGCAAGGATTCTTTCAAGTCCCCATCCTGTATCAACGTTCTTCTGCTTAAGAGGTGTAAGGCTTCCGTCTTTATGCTTTTCATACTGCATGAAAACATCGTTACCAAGCTCGGTATATTTACCGCAGTGGCATCCGGGACCGCAGTCGGGACCGCAATCAGGAACATCTGCTATATAGAACATCTCAGAGTCCGGACCGCATGGACCGTATTCAAGACCCCACCAGTTGTCTTCTGCAGGTAAAAAGAAAATGTTCTCAGGCTTGAATCCTGATGCGATTCTGAATTTTGCACCTTCTTCATCTCTGGGAGCGTTATCATCACCCGCGAATACAGTTGCAGCAAGATGATCTCTGTCAAAGCCAAGAACTTCTGTTAAAAGCTCATAGCTCCATTTACATCTTTCTTCTTTAAAATAATCACCTAAGGACCAGCTTCCCATCATTTCAAAGAAAGTAACGTGACTCTTATCACCTACTGATTCAATATCATTGGTACGGACACAGCCCTGTACATTACAAAGTCTTGTTCCCTTGGGATGCTTTTCACCAAGAAGGTTGGGCATAAGAGACTGCATGCCTGCTACATTGAACATTACGCCGGTAGATCCGTCGGATACAAGGGAAACGGCGCCAATATCAACATGTCCTCTTTCTTTATAAAAATTAACCCAGGCTGTTCTCAATTCATCGGAAGTAAACTGTTTCATATTAATCGAAATACTCCTAATTAGAATGTAAATTTATCTTCAAAAAACTTATTTAAATCTGCGATTGCAACTCTTTCCTGTTCCATAGAGTCTCTGAATCGTACTGTGACACAGTTGTCAGTTTCTGATTCAAAGTCATATGTAACGCAGAAAGGTGTTCCGATCTCATCCTGACGACGATATCTCTTACCGATATTTCCTCTGTCATCGAATTCGCAATTGTATTTCTTTGAAAGCTCTGCGTAAATCTTCTCTGCGCCTTCGGTTAACTTCTTGGAAAGAGGAAGTACACCGATCTTAACGGGAGCGATCGCGGGATGGAATCTTAAAACTGTTCTGATATCGGGAGCCTCTTCGGTGCCTAAGTTCTCTTCGTCATAGGCTTCGCAAAGGAATGCAAGAACAACTCTATCTGCACCAAGTGAAGGTTCAACTACATAAGGGATATATTTTTCATTGAGTTCATCATCGAAATAATCCATGGGTTCGCCGGATGTTTCCTGATGTCTTGTCAAGTCATAATCGGTTCTTGAAGCAATGCCCCAAAGCTCGCCCCATTCGGTGAAGGGGAATGCATATTCAATATCTGTTGTATGATCGCTGTAGAAAGAAAGTTCTTCGGGATCATGATCACGAAGTCTTAAGTTTTCTTTCTTGATTCCGAGAGAAAGAAGCCATTCATAGCAGGTCTTTCTCCAATATTCAAACCACTCTGTCTGAGTTCCGGGCTTACAGAAGAATTCAAGTTCCATCTGTTCAAATTCTCTTGTACGGAAAGTGAAGTTACCGGGAGTGATCTCGTTTCTGAAGGATTTACCAATCTGGCAAATACCGAAAGGAACTTTCTTACGGGATGTACGCTGTACATTCTTGAAGTTTACGAAAATACCCTGTGCTGTTTCGGGACGAAGGTATACAACATTCTTTGCATCTTCGGTAACACCCTGGAAAGTCTTAAACATGAGGTTAAATTCTCTGATGCTTGTAAAGTTGTGCTTACCGCAGGAAGGACAGGGAATATTATTGTCATTTATGAAAGCTTCCATCTCTTCATGAGACCAGCCGTCAACGGAGGATTTAAGGGTAATTCCGTTTTCTGCCGCATAATCTTCAATTATCTTATCGGCTCTGAATCTTTCATGACATTCTTTACAATCCATTAAGGGATCTGAAAAGCTTCCCAAGTGACCTGATGCAACCCATGTCTGAGGGTTCATAAGGATGGCACAGTCAACACCTACATTGTAAGGATTTTCCTGAACAAATTTCTGCCACCAGGCCTTCTTTACGTTATTTTTAAGCTCTACGCCAAGGTTTCCGTAATCCCATGTATTTGCAAGACCACCGTAGATTTCGGAGCCGGGATATACAAAACCTCTGTTTTTAGCAAGAGCCACTATTTTATCCATTGATTTTTCCATAGATGTCACCTCGTTTTTTTATTCCGATTTATTATATCCACAATTACTTGTATTTTCAACAAAAACTTCCCTAAAGAGTCTCTAAAACGGAAAGACTTTTAATGGGTCTGTCAATTAAATGCTTTCTTTCATAGTCGGAAATTCTCATAAGCTCCCTATGCACATCATCTTCCACTCTGAAATTAAAAAGATTTTCTATGTCGGATCTGTATATATGGCTCATTATGACTGAATAGGCTTTATCCGAGACATTTTCTATTTTTTCAAGGGGGATCATCTCCCCTTCAATAATGAACAGCTTTAATTCAAAAACGGTCCGTACAAAAGAATTGTCAAGCTTATCGCTTTTAAGTCCCTGAAGTGCTCTGTAAAGTAAAAGAAGCTCCATGGATGAATCATTGTTTTCACGGGTATAGAAGTCCGTTAACTCCATGAAATACATGCCGTAATAAGCGCCGACAATATCATCTCTGAAGCATTCAAAAAAATTAAGTATTTCGGCATTCTGCACATTATAGGAATTTCTTCCCACAAAAAGTTCAAAATTACCGAAACAAAATAAATCCGTGGATGCCAAAAAACGGCTTCCCTGGCGACGGGCGCCTTTTACGAAAGCCGTTATCTTACCGCATTCACGGGTAAGGATGGTTATTCTTTTGTCATATTCGTTAACAGGAAATGATCCTATTACCATTCCCATGACCTTAAGAAAATCCTGCATTATTTACCTACTTTAAAGTCACCGGGATTGTAGCCGAAGTTCTTCATGAGAAGTTCCGACTCTCGCCAGTCCTTTTTAACCTTTACAAAAAGCTTTAAATTAACCTGTTGTTCCAGCATCTTCTCTATTTCGAAACGGGCGTTGGTTCCGATTTTCTTAAGCATGGAACCTCCCTTTCCGATTATGATTCCTTTGTGAGAATCCTTTTCACATACAATTGTGGCATCAATTTGCACGGTTCTGCCGGAAAAGTCCATTTTATCAATTACAACGGCGATACCGTGAGGAATCTCTTCGTTAAGAGCGTGTAAAGCCTTTTCACGAATCATTTCCGCCGCAATCTGTCGAACCGGCTGATCTGTTACGGTATCTTCATCATAGAAGGGTTCGCCGTAAGGAAGATACTTAAATATGCACCGAACAAGCTCATCCACATTGGTATTATCCATGGCGCAAACCGGTACGATTTCATCAAATACCTTTAAATCGTCACATGCCTTAATAACCGGGATAAGCTCTTCTTTTTTAATCATGTCGATTTTATTTATGATTAAAATCTTAGGTTTATTTACGGTCTTTAATCTGTCGATTATCTCAAGCTCACGCTGACCCAAAGGCTTTGTGGCTTCCACAATAAAAAGAACCACATCCGCATCATTGATTGAAGATTCGGCGGCCTTCATCATGTAAGAGCCCAGCTTATTCTTTGCCTTATGAAGGCCGGGGGTGTCCAAGAACACCACCTGGCCCTCATCACTTGTATAAACCGTCATGATCCTGTTACGGGTGGTCTGAGGCTTATTGGAAGTAATGGCAATTTTCTGTCCTATTATTTGATTCATTAATGTGGACTTACCTACATTGGGGCAACCGATTATAGTGGCAAATCCGGATTTTTTACTGTTTTCCATTATTTTCTTCTTTATTATCTTTAGTTGCTTCCGCTTTCAGTTCTTTTTCTTTTGCGGCTTTCTTAAGTAACTTTTTTTGGTTTCTCTTATTGGCTGCAATGAGAATTCTTACTACTGCAAAAATCACAATTGCGGTAAGAATAAGTGCCGGAATGGCGCCTACGAACCAAATAGAGAATTCCTTAAGCCAGTTGACGGCACCCTTAATGCCTCCGGTGAAGGAATCTGTCAGTCTGTCCAAGTAGCTTTCAGGTTCGGGTTCCGTATATTCCTTAACCTCAGAAACACTGAGTCTGAAGGTGGAATAATCAACAAGATTATCATAGGTTCGTAATTTCTGCTCCATGGATTCAAGCTGGTATCTGATTTCAGATAATCTGTTTTCAATGGTAAGAATATCTTCAATTGTATCAGCTTTTTCAAGGAGCTCCAGAAGTCTTGCTTCTTCAGTTTTGTATGCGGATTTTCTGCTTTCTAAATCCACATACTGAAGAGTTACGTCATTAACATTAAGGCTGTTTCTGATTATATTTGAATTTTCCCCGAGAATATCAAGGAATTCATCGCCTTTGTCGGCAGGAATACGAACCGTAAGGTCCGATGTTCTTCTGTCATAGTAATATCCTCTGCCGCTGTAGGTATTTAAGGATTCAATATAACCGTTCATGGCATTGACTCTTCTCTGAATCATATCCATGAAGCCGTCAAAATCCTCGGTTTCGATATCAAGGTCGTAATCCTTAATAAGCTTTCTTTTGGAATCGGGCTTAACTTCGGTTGTATCTGAAGACATATCCCCCGTTTCGCCCGTGGCATCTTTTGATTCTTCATAGAAGCCGTTCTCCATGGCTTCCTCAGCATATGCGTAATCTCCCATGGCATCATTGGCATAAAAGGAAGATGTGCTTGCTGCCGATTCGTATGATGCACTTTTACTTCCGCAGGAAGCAAAACTTACACATAATAATGTTGAAATCAGTACCGCTAAAACTTTCTTTTTCATAACATAATCCCCTTTCCGCGATTGTAAATTATGAAATCAAAGGCTTAACTTCCATAAACAGGTCTTGATCCCTCTTAATAATACTCTCTCCGCCTACGGAAACGACTCCGCAGTCATCAACAATCGCTTCAATATATTTTGCAAGTTCACGTATATTTTCAGGTGTAGAAGAAAGAATCTCATCTCTTTCTTTTTGGAGCATATCAAATGTGATTCCCGACCTTAACATATTATACACCTTGTAGGACACAAGAGACGGCGTAAGGGGTGTATCAAGGCTTCCGATGGTGCTTATTATGTAATTATCAAGCTCATCACCCTGGGGGTCAAAGTTTTTAATGTAGGAAACCGCCCCCTTATATGCTTCAAGGGTTTCTCTGGCATGGGGATCTCTGTAACTGACAAAAAAGCTTTCACCGTTTCGTCTGAATCCGCACATGCATCCGTAAGCACCGCCCTGGAGTCTGACTTTGGTCCAGAGATATTCAGTTGAAAGAATCTCTCTTAAGATATTAAGTCTTCCTGAGTATCCTAAGCCGTGGCGCCTGTAATTACCTGTAAGTGCAAGATAATCAACGGTGCCGGGAGTTATAAATGCCTCATTCTTTTTAGTATATTCAGCAGTCTTAAATACATTTTCATCTTCAAAAGAATCAAGAGAATCAAGGAAGGTACGCGCGCATTCGTTAAACTTCGAAATACCTCTCTCTTCACCTGTTATACATAATATTAGATTCTTTTTATTCAAAGAAAGTTTCATGACTTCCTTCATTTCCGCGATCAAGGTATCGATTCTTTCATCAAAATGCCTGATCATATCTACAATTGTAAGATACTGGCTGTAGCCTGCGATCTTATCATTTATTGCGGAATAAGAATCAAAATAAGAGATACCGCGCTGAATGGCAACAACATGCCCGGATTGCATCATAAAGGATTCAATCCTTGTTTTTGATTCAAGTAAAAGCTCTTTTATGCGCTTCTTGTTATCATATTTTGTAGTAAAAAGAAGCTCATTTATCAATTTGAAGCAATCTTCGATCCTGTTATAAAACGACTTGAATCTAACTTCAAAATCAAGATTGTATTTATCGGGATCAAGGCCGTCGGGATACATGGTATATGTACCGCTCAAACCGCCTGATACGATATTTACTTCATTGACAAAATCACCGTATTTATAATTTTCCGTATCCATGAAGCCAAGAAGGATCTTAAGTAAACAGAGCGCGGGATAATATTTTTCCGGAAGGCTGTTTATATTAAAGCCTAAACAAGCATAAATAATGCCATTGGTAAATCTTTCGATCTTAACTTCCCTTACTCCACAAAAATCCGTTATCTCGTAATCAAATCTTTCCGTTTCTTTTTCCATATCGGAAAGCTTTAAATGAGGAATGGTCGCCAAAGCTTCTTCGGAATCCGCTTCTTCCTGATAGGCTTTTAATTCCTGGGTTTCGCGAACAATATCGAGAATCTGTTCTTTTGAAAAAGAATTCTTTAAAGAACGCATCTCTTCTTTGAACGCCTCATCCTTTCTTGCCTGTAAACCTTTTTCGGGCTTAAAGACAAAAATGGTTTTATGAGTATTATTTAAAACACGCTCTTCGAGGGTCTTTTCAAACAGGCCTTCATTGATGCCGTTCCGCAGTTCTTTATATATTGCATTACTCTTTAAAGAATTGAAAATATCATTATTGGAATAGTTCCACTGATCGAAGATCATCATGCCATAGGCAATTCCCTTGGGGAATGTGGCAAAATCAGCTTCTCTGTAAACAAATTCGGAGGATGTGATGGAAGCTTCAAGAGTCTTTTTGTCAAAGCCCTCCGAAATGATCTCTTTTATTGTATCTTCGATTATCCGGACGAACTTTTCTTCATCCTCTGCCTTTGCATTTTCAGCGACAATCGAAAAGAATTTCTGGCACACATCGGTTTCAATGGTGGAATAAACATCGGTACCGATACCCGCATCAATAAGTCGTTCTTTAAGCTTTGCACCCGGCACGGAACAAAGAGCATAATTAATGACATTCATGATTTCCGTAGTCTTAATATCGGAATAGTCGGAACATACAACATTATAGGTTAAGAATGTGCCGTTTTCTTCTTCAGAATCTTCGGAAAGAGAATAGGTCTTCTCAAGTCTTACGGGAGCCTTAAAGGGGCTCTGCAACTTAACTTCGGAATTAATGCCGATTTCATCAAACTTCGATAAATATTCCTCATCGATAAAGTTTAGCATCTCGCAAAAGTCCATATCTCCGTATAAATAAATGCGCGAATTGGAGGGATGATAGTACTTTTTATGAAAAGAAAGAAAATCCTCATATGAAAGGTCGGGAATTGTATCAGGATCGCCGCCCGATTCAAAACCGTATTGTGTATCGGGGAAAAGCGAAAACATCAGATAGGAAGAAAGAGCCTGATCCGGTGAGGAATACACGCCCTTCATTTCATTGTAGACAACTCCGTTTATCTTAAGTTCGTCATCTGCATCCTTTAATTCATAATGCCAGCCTTCCTGCTTAAAAATTCTTTCATCCTTGTGTACTCTGGGATAAAAAACCGCATCAAGATATACATGACAAAGATTCTTAAAATCAGCATCATTGCAGCTTGAAACAGGATAGAGAGTTCTGTCGGGATAGGTATAGGCATTTAAAAATGTGTTAAGAGAGCCCTTGCCAACTTCCGTCATGGCATCCTTAACAGGAAAATGTTCGGAACCGCAAAGTACCGAATGCTCTAAGATATGAGCAACTCCCGTAGAACTTGATTCGGGAGTTTTAAAACCGATTATAAAGCTTTTATTCTTGTCATCATTCTGTAATAAACAGACCTTCGCTCCTGTTTTTTCATGAACAAGAGTAAAGGCTGTAGCATTTATATCAGAAAGATGTTCTTTTTCCAAAAGTCTGTAATTTATGCATCCTTCAAAGGGAATCATTCAGGTCTCCTATTTTAAATCCTCGGGGATTTCTATTTCTTCAATTTTGTTGGCCGTAAGCTTAAGGGCCTTTAATATCTGGGATTTTGATATCTTATATTCTTCGGAAAGCTCTTCTATGGTGACTTTTCTCTTTAATTCTTCGGAAAGTTCACGGGCTTTTTCAGAAACCTTATTTACAAGCTTAAGAATTTTTTCTTCGGCTGATTTTTCATCAAAATTCCGGCCTATCATATCCTGCATTGCATCCATAACGGATTTTGCAAGAAATCCCTCCGCTTCTTTTGCATTTTCCATTGCACCAAGCATTTCAACAGCGCCCAAAAGTGCAATATTTCCTTCACCTATCAGATCTTCAATGAGCACGCCCTGACCCACATAGAGTTTTGCGATTTCGACCACATTTTTAAGATAATCAGTAACTACCCTTGTCTTTGCATCCACTTCTCCCGCCATTGCGCTGAGTAAAAAAGCCTCTCTTTCGCCGGCGGTAAGTTCACCCTGAGCACGAAGATCATCAAGATAAAATTCAAGATATTTCTTTTCATCATCTGAAAGGGATTCTTCCGCATCAAGCTTTTCATTTATACCGATATGCTTTTCTTTTAAGAAATCAAGAATGATCTGCATCCTGTTAGAATCATCCTTTGTTTCAGGAAAAATCTCATGGATCTGTTCCGTAAAAAGAACATTTTCCTGATCGGATGCAAGTTCCAGAAGATCATTTATTCTCAATGTAAATTCTTTTTCGTTCATAAAAACTCCTATTCAATATGCTTATGAGTAAAGAGATGGTCACTGCAGTATTCATAATTCCCGTTACATTTAGAGCAGAATCTGAATTCCGTATCGGGAAAATCTATTTCATTTTTTCCACAGATAGCACATTTATGCTTGGGAACCGAAGGATCCATTTCTTTCTTTATATCGCTTTGATACTGTTTTCTTCTTTTTGCCTGCTGATATCTGAACTTAGGTGATGTATGAATAAGTCTTCGCTGGCTCACATAGAAAATGATGAAATTCAGCATGGATGTAAAAATAACGATCTTGTCTATGATAGAACCCGTTATAAAGCTGATAAGTAAAAATACGCCGTCAAGAATTCCCAGCCATTTCATCTTTACGGGAATTATAAAGAATAAAAGCACGCCGGCATTGGGGAATGTCGCGGCGAAGGCAAGGAATATGGACATGCTGATATAGTATGTGCTTACGGGATTGAGCATGAATACCTGATAAGCATAAAGCATGCCGTCTACACCGATGATTCGTCCGTAAATATAGAAAAACAAAAGTGAGATAAAGGACCCAAGCACCGTAAACAAAATGCCGGAAAAGATATATACATTATATCTGAAGGTGCCCCATGTATGCTCAAGGGTAGTTCCGATTGAATAATAAAAATAAAGCGTGATCAAAGTAAGAAGTGAAAAGCTTCCGGGAGGAATAAGTACCCAGGTAAAGATTCTCCAGATCTGACCTTTCAATATTAAATACGGATTTAAGCTGATAAAAGAAATAATGGTGCCGGCTAGAGGACTCATTGCTATGAGATAGCCGATGGCATATACGATTATAAGGATCAACGACAGATTTCTGATTGCAAATCTACCGTATTTTCGTTCAAATTTATCCATTAAAAAACCTCCAAAAATTAAACATGATTATTTTACCAATAATGAAAATAAAAGTAAACGGAAGTTATTAAAGCTTCATAGCTTTTATATTTATTTAATATTTCACATAATTGAATTTTCCCCGGTCCTTATTTATAATAACTAAGAATGCTTTGGGGGAATATCACTTAAGGGGCCAGATTATGGAGAAAAAATATTCTTTAGGTATTGATGTCGGTTCTACCACAGTAAAAATAGCAATTCTTGATGAAAGCAAAAATGTGCTTTTTTCAAATTACGAAAGGCATTTTGCCAATATTCGGGAAACCCTTTATTCCCTTTTAAAACAAGCCTATGATTCTATCGGAAATGTTAACGTTTCTCCCGTAATAACAGGCTCAGGCGGCCTTAATCTTGCTAAGATCTTAAATATCCCCTTTACCCAGGAAGTTATAGCGGTTTCAACTGCCCTTACATACAAATCAAAGGGCTGTGATGTTGCCATCGAGCTTGGTGGCGAAGATGCTAAAATCATATATTTCGAAGATGGTAACATAGAACAGCGTATGAACGGAATCTGCGCCGGCGGTACAGGTTCTTTCATCGATCAGATGGCAAGCTTGCTTCAGACTGATGCGGCAGGCCTTAATGAATATGCAAAGAATTATAAATCTTTATACACTATCGCCGCTCGCTGCGGTGTTTTCGCAAAGTCAGACATTCAGCCTTTAATTAATGACGGTGCCACAAAAGAAGATCTTGCGGCATCCATCTTTCAGGCTGTAGTCAATCAGACGATTTCAGGGCTCGCATGCGGCAAGCCGATCAAAGGCCGCATCGCTTTTCTCGGAGGCCCTCTCCACTTTTTAACAGAACTTAAAAATGCTTTTATAAGAACTCTTAATCTGGATCCCGACCACATAGTTAATACAGATTTATCCCATCTGTATGCTGCCATCGGTTCCGCTCTTAATTCGGATCCCGATATTACCTTCGAAATGAAGGATCTTGTAAAAACATTATCTCAGGACATAAAGTTGGAATTCGAAGTGACACGTATGTCGCCTTTATTTGCCGATGAAAAAGAATATGACGAATTCAAAAAACGTCACGAAAAAGCAATGGTTAAAAAGGGGGACTTAAAGAATTATCACGGAAAATGTTTCTTAGGTATAGATGCAGGTTCCACCACCACAAAGCTGGCATTGGTATCTGAAAGCGGCGAGTTATTACATTCTTTTTACTCAAATAACAACGGTAATCCCCTTAAGACGGCCATTAATGCATTAAAAGAAATATATTCCATAATGCCGAAGGACTGTGAGATAGTCCGCTCCTGCTCCACCGGTTACGGCGAAGAGCTTATGAAGGCCGCATTCTTACTCGATTACGGAGAAGTTGAGACCGTGGCTCACTACTATGCCGCAGCTTTCTTTACTCCATCCGTTGACTGTATCCTTGACATCGGCGGACAGGACATGAAATGCATCAAGATTAAAAACGGGAACGTCGATACCGTTCTTTTAAATGAAGCATGCTCATCAGGCTGTGGTTCCTTTATAGAGACCTTTGCCAAATCCTTGAATTACAGCGTTAAGGATTTCGCTAAATGCGCTCTTTTTGCTAAGAACCCCATTGACCTCGGCACTCGCTGTACCGTTTTTATGAACTCAAAGGTTAAACAGGCTCAGAAAGAAGGAGCGGAAGTCGCCGATATATCTGCAGGCCTTGCATATTCCGTAATAAAGAATGCTCTTTTCAAAGTTATAAAGGTTTCCGATGCATCTTCCCTCGGTAAGAATATAGTGGTTCAGGGTGGTACTTTTTATAATGATGCTGTTTTACGAAGCTTTGAGAAAACCGCAAAATGCCATGTGATCAGGCCCGATATTGCAGGTATCATGGGTGCTTTCGGCGCTGCTCTTATTGCAAAAGAAAGATATGAATACGCACCGGATGTTAAGACTGCAATGCTTACCTTTACTGAAATTGCGGCTCTTACTTACGAAACTTCCATGACAAAATGTAACGGATGTACCAATCACTGCCGACTTACCATTAATACTTTCTCAGGTAACCGTCGCTTTATCTCCGGTAACAGATGTGAAAAAGGCCTCGGTAAAGCGAAAAACAAAGAAAATATCCCGAATCTTTTTGAATATAAATATAACAGGCTCTTTAATTACGAGCCCACACCTGCCGAAAAAGCAAAGCGTGGGGTTGTCGGTATTCCAAGAGTCTTAAATATGTATGAAAACTATCCTTTCTGGTTTACATTCTTTACACGCCTTGGATATTCGGTGATGCTTTCACCCAAATCTTCACATGAGATCTACGAGCTCGGTATTGAATCTATTCCCAGTGAATCGGAATGTTATCCCGCAAAGCTTTGTCACGGACATATTTCATGGCTTATCAAAAATAAACCCGATTTTATCTTCTATCCTTCTGTTTTTTATGAAAGAAACGAATTTAAGGATGCGAATAATCACTATAACTGTCCCATTGTTACATCATATCCCGAGAACATAAAAAACAATGTGGAAGAAATATCATCAGGCGAAATAAGATTCCGCAATCCTTTCATGTCCTTCGAATCAGAAAAGACAATACTGCATGCTTTAACGGAAGAATTCAGTGAAATTCCCAAAACTGAAATCGCCTCCGCCGTTCACGAAGCCTTTATAGAACTTGCACATGCAAGAAAAGATATCGAAATTCAGGGTGAAGAAGTACTAAAATACCTTGAAAAAACCGGAAAGAAAGGAATTGTCCTGGCAGGACGGCCTTATCATATCGATCCCGAAATCAATCATGGTATTCCTGAACTCATTACTTCCTATGGTGTTGCTGTTTTAACTGAGGATTCCGTATCACATTTAGCAAAGCCGGAAAGACCGTTGCTCGTATCCGATCAGTGGATGTATCATTCTCGCCTTTATGCAGCCGCAAGCTTTGTAAAGAAGCAGGATAATCTTGAGCTTATACAGCTTAATTCCTTCGGCTGCGGCCTTGATGCAGTAACCACCGATCAGGTAAATGATATTTTATCAGGCTCTGACAAAATCTATACCTGCCTTAAGATCGATGAGATCAGCAATCTTGGAGCCGCAAGAATACGTATCCGCTCCCTTCTTGCAGCAATAAAGGTAAGAGAAGAAAGAAAAGTTAAAAGGACAGTCAGGTCTTCAAAGTATCAGCGTGTTCTTTTTACGGAAGATATGAAGGATAAATATACTATTTTAGCTCCCCAGATGTCTCCCATACATTTCAAGCTTCTTGAAAAAGCATTTAACAGCGCAGGTTACAACTTTGTAATCCCCGATAATGACAACCGCTCTTCAATAGATATGGGGCTTAAATATGTAAATAATGATGCATGCTACCCTTCGCTTATCGTAGTCGGAATGCTTATGGATGCTCTGTTATCGGGAAAGTATGACGTACATAAAACGGCATTGCTGATCACTCAAACAGGCGGCGGATGTCGTGCCACCAATTATATTTCCTTTATCAGAAGAGCTCTTGAAAAAGCAGGTTTAGACTTCGTACCGGTAATCTCCTTAAATCTTTCGGGCTTTGAACCAAACCCTGGCTTTAAGATTGATTATAAGCTTGCAAAGAGAGCCATATTCGCCATATTCTTCGGTGATATTTTTATGAAGACCGTTTACAGGACCCGCCCATATGAATTGAAGTCAGGCTCCGTAAATAAGCTTCACAGAGAATGGGAAGATAAATGCGTTAATTTCCTTACAGGAAAGCATGTTTCCTTCCATAAATTCAAAAAATACAGCAAATCGATCATTAAGGATTTTGATAATATTCCATTAAATGACGAGATCAAACCGAAGGTGGGTGTTGTAGGAGAAATCCTTGTTAAATACTCTCCCACCGCCAATAACAATCTGGTTGATCTGCTTGAAAAAGAAGGTGCTGAAGCCGTTGTTCCCGATCTGATGGATTTCTTTTTATACTGCTTTAAGAATCAGGAATATAAAAAGGACCATCTTGGAATGCCTTTGTCGTCTGCCATCAAAGCTCGCCTCGGCATAATGGGAATTGAATTTATAAGAAAAAGCTATAAAAACGCCTGCAAAAAGAGTAAGCGCTTCACTCCGCCTTCAACCATAGACAAGACGGCAAAAAGAGCTGAAGAGATCGTATCCCTCGGTAATCAGACCGGTGAAGGATGGTTCTTAACGGGAGAAATGATCGAGCTCATGGAAAGCGGCGCCAAAAATATAGTATGCTGTCAGCCGTTTGGCTGTCTTCCCAATCACGTGGTAGGTAAAGGTGTTATAAAAACCCTGAGGAAAAAGTATAAGGGTGCCAATATCGTTGCCATCGATTATGATCCCGGAGCAAGTGAAGTAAATCAGTTAAACCGTATCAAACTGATGCTCTCTTCCGCATTAAAAAATGCCAAATCCGAGAGTTAAGGGCAGTTAAAAAAATAACTATTGTCAAAAAGCCTCGTAATTGGGCAAAATTGTCCAATTTTCGGGGTTTTTTATCTTTTTTTTGATGAAATTTACGAAAAATTGTAGTAAAATGGTACTATCATAAATTTTTCGAGGTGCGATATGTCAAAAATTTTCAAGCAAAAAATTAAGACACAAAAAGAGCCTAAAGAAATCAAGGAAAAGAAGGAACGTAAAAAGCTTAATTTAAAACTCCCCAATCTTTCCAAGATTGCAGGCGCAGCCAAGGAAAAAGGGGTAAAAACAAAACCTGAAATTAAAGCCGGGAACTTTATTTTCAGACTCGGAATCAGAACAAAGTTAATATCTGCCTTTTTGGTACCTGTGATATTCATAGTGATCCTCGGTGTCCGCAGCTATTCCATCGCCAGCGACATTATTATCGAAAACTACGAAACATCAACAGACAATACCATAAATCTTATTGCCAACTACTATGATCTGGTACTTTCAACCATCGAAACCACCGCTTATGATATCGTAGCTGACGATACTCTTGTAAAATACTTTGACGGTAAATTTGAAAATAATGACAAGTATTCAAAATATGAAGATCCGTTAAAGAAAAGAATGGTAAACAGTAAGAATAACAATGATTTCTTACTTAATATAACCATCATCCCCACCGGCAAAAACGGTTCCACGATCTATACCAACAAAGAACTTGAAAGCGCTTCCGGTCGTGTAACCTATGAAGATTATGCAAAGATTCAGGAATCTTCCGTTGGTCAGTATATGGAAAAGCGTTCTTTTGCATGGATGGGTTATCATGATGACATTGACAGCATACTTCATACAAGCTCCGATCTCTATGCAATGTCCAATATGAGATCCATTTATAACAGTTCGCTGCGTGTAAGTGCACTTGCTATTTTTGATATCGACTATAAAGCATTTAAATCCGTTTTGACGGAAACCGAGCTTTGTGAAGATTCGATTGTCGGTATAATCACACCCGACGGCAGAGAGATTTCCACAAAGATCTTACCCGAAGGAGCAACCGAATCAGAAGATCAGATCGATAATTATCTTTTGAATATGGATTTCGTTCAGGGCTTTATGGAATCCGAAGAAGCCGAAGGTAAGGGCTATGAAAAGATAAACGGCGAAAAATACTATACCGTTTATAAGAAACTTGATATGAACGGTTTCACCATCGTTGCAATGATCCCCGAAAGTGAAATCGTGGGTGATACTGTTACTATCAGTAACTCAACCGTATCTCTTGTGGTTCTTTCTGTTATTGTAGCTGTACTGTTAGGAACATTCATCTCCTGGAGTTTTGCCCGTGCCATTAAGAAAATGGTTAAAGGCCTTGCGCAGGTTGCAGACGGCGACTTAACCGTAAAGATCACAACAAGAAGAAAAGATGAATTCTTAGCTCTCGCCAAGGGAATCAACAACATGGTAGTTAAGGTAAGAGAACTTCTTAACAGAGCTAATTCAGTAACCGGAATAGTTGAGGAATCCAGTGACGAGGTATCCGGAAGTGCCGATATAATGCTTCAGTCTGCTCAGGAGATCAAGAAGTCCATTACCGAGATCAACCTTGGTATCGACGGAACCGCTGAAGAAAGTGCAGTTTGCTTACAGCAGATGGATACACTGTCCGAACAGATTACCGCAGTTACAAAGAGTGCCGAGAATATCTCCAATACTTCAGCAAAGACCCGTGATTTCGTATCAAGCGGTCTTGTAGTCATTGACGAATTAAAGGCTAAAGCCAATGATACCAAAGAAGTTACAAAGAATGTTATTGATAAGATTGAAGAACTGAATACATCTTCTGCTTCCATTGAACAGATTATTTCCGTAATCAATTCAATTGCAAGCCAGACCTCTCTCCTCTCATTAAATGCTTCCATCGAAGCTGCAAGAGCCGGTGATGCAGGTCGAGGATTCTCGGTAGTTGCCGAAGAAATAAGAAAGCTTGCCGAACAGTCCATGGAATCTGTTAAAAATATACAGAAGATTGTCGATACCATCAGAAAGCAGACTCAGGAAACCGTTGATGTTGCAAGAAAATCATCCGATATCGTTAATTCTCAGGATGAAACTCTTAAGGAAACCATCGATACCTTCACATCAATCGATGAACATGTAGCTTCATTAACCGGAGACCTTGATTCGATTCTTGAAGAAATTCAGGAAATCAACAAAGCAAAGACAGAAACACTTGCAGCTGTTGAATCCATTTCCGCTATTTCTCAGGAAACAACCGCAGTAAGTAACCAGGTATCCGAATCAGTTGATAAGCAGTTAAAAGCAGCCGAAAATCTTGCCACTGCCGCAAGCGGTCTTAAAGATGATGCTAACGACTTGTCCGATGCAATTCACGTATTTAAGGTATAAAGAAAATCTAAGAGCCCTGATATCAGATCAGGGCTCTTATTTTTTTTTACAATTTTAATTACTGTTAATTCTCAGTTAATGACAAATGTGTAAAAATGTAGTATACCCCATAACCCCAATGTACCATTCTCAATAGCAAGAGCGCCAATGATTCGTCATTGGCGCTCTTGTTATCAAGAAAATCTCTAAGAATACGTGAATTTATTGTATAATTCCCGCGTTTATGCTATAATTATCTCACTTACACGGGTACATGTAAGAATTATTACATCTTTGGAGGTTACAAAATGGGGCTTAAAAAAACCAAAAATATCAATGAGACCGGGACTTCTAAAAAGTCTTTATTTTTTGCGAAAAATAAAAACGTTTTTATGTCGAAATTCCGTATATTTAGTATTCGCAATAAAATAATTGCCTGTTTCTTAATCCCAATTCTATTCATGGTAGTCCTCGGACTTCTCTCCTACAGTAAATCAAAAGAAGGTATGAGCGAGAACTATTTATCCTCTACCGTTGAAACCTTGAACATGGCATCAAAGTACATCGATCAAGGCTGTGAATTTGCAAACTCCGAATGTCTTTCTTTGGCATTGGACAGCGAAGTAAAGGAATTGATGCTTGGTCTTTATGATAAAGATGAAAGTTCAAAGGCCATGGCCATAACCAATGTTCGTACAAAAATCAATTCAACTCTCACTGCCAATGATTTTGTGCAAGCCATTCACATCATTCCGGGCAGCAATGCCAATATCATTACCAGCAACACATCCGTTAATATTAAGGGCATAATGGATGAACACTTAAAATCAATCGGTGATGATAAAAAGAACGTAACCCGCTGGATAGATAACCACCCTTTACTCGATGAAAAACTCGGTAAAGACAACTCATCCTACATTATTTCAGACCAGCTGTCGGGTGGACAAGGTACATACCTTGTTATAGTTGATGTAAAAGCATCTACTATCAGGAAGTTCTTAAAAGATCTTGCTCTCGGTGACGGAAGCATGGTTTTCTTGGTAACAAAAAACGGTCGTGAAATTGCCTGCTCATCCGATCCCGATATAAAAGACCCCGAAGTTTCTTCCGTATATAATTCGGATTATTTCAATGTAGTTACCGGTACTTCTGCAAAAGAAGGCGCTTTTAAGGCAAACTTCAACGGGCGGACCTATTATTTTCTCTTTGCCAAGAATACAGATAAAGATATTACGCTCTGTGCTCTCGTTCCCGAAGGAACCATTACAGGACAGGCTCAGTCCATCCGAAACATTACATTTATTTTCTTAATAATTGCCGCTGTGCTCTCAGCAATATTCGGATTATTTGTGGTACAGGGAATACAGTCAAATCTTAAGCACATTTCCTCCAAGCTCAACGAAGTGGCCAAGGGTGATCTGACTGTTACCGTAAAATCAAAGGGCCATGACGAATTCAATCTTCTTTCAAATTCCGCCATGGATATGATTTCAAATACAAAGAATCTTGTTCATAAAGTTACCAATGCATCGGAAGAGCTCGGTATTTCCGCAGAACATGTAGGCAGTGCGTCCGGTGTTATCAATGAATATTCTCAGGGCATTTCAAAATCCATCGATGAGATTGCTCACGGCATGATGGTTCAGTCAGAAAATGCCATGGAATGTGTAAACAAAACTGACGTATTATCTAATGATATTAAAGAAGCAAATGAAGTGCTTTCAACCGTCAAGTCTCTTTTAACTGAAACTGAAAATATGATCACTTCCGGTATGGAAATCGTTGACAGTCTCGGTGTAAAAGCTTTTGAAGCAAGTGAATCTGCCAGACTTGTTTCAGAATCAATAGATAAATTAAAAGAAGAATCAAAGAGCATTAACAGTTTTGTAGATACCATTACAAGTATTTCGGGACAGACCAATCTCCTCTCTCTTAATGCTTCCATTGAAGCTGCAAGAGCAGGCGATGCAGGTCGAGGATTTGCTGTAGTTGCCGAAGAAATCAGAAAGCTTGCCGATGAATCCAATAATGCGGCCGCAGAAATCGGAAGAAACGTTACCGAAATCTCAAAGAATACCGAAGCTTCAGTTGAAAACTCCAATAAAGCTCTTGAAATGGTAGAAACACAAAAAGAAGCCGTTAACAATGCCATTGCGCTTTTTGAATCCATGAAGGATTCCATAGAAAAGCTCACAAAGAGCGTTGATTCCGCCGTTGCTTCTATTGAAAAAGCCGATAATGAGCGTGGCGAAGCCGTTTCAGCCGTAAATAATATCTCAGCCATCATCGCACAGGCAACAGGAAATGCGGAAGAAGTAAATTCAATGGCTGCATACCTCCTTGAAAATGTTGAGACCCTTTCCGAAACCGCTAAGGTACTTGAAGAAAACATGAGCGGTCTCACAAAAGAAATTTCGCTGTTTACTATTTAATCACGTGTTTATATTCATATTTGTTAATCCTTCTTATGTAGAGGCTCTGTGTTCCCGGCACAGAGCCTCTATAATTCTTGAATTTTCACATAATTACTTTAAAATATATTTAAAGGGGAGGATCACAAATGGCAAAATACTACTTTAAATACTCTGTTTCTCTTTTAAATATTCTGGCTTTTCTATTCTTTTTCATAGGATTCTTAAAGAATCCTGAAGGAAGCTTTTTTTCTATGACAAATAAAGGGATTTTTATCTTAGTCCTTATTATTGAAGTCCTGATATTTATAACCATATATTTAATTAAATATGTGCGTTCTCATGCCCATAACAATCTTTTTATGGAGGATGGACCCAGTGAAAATTCTTTTACCAAATATCCGAGACCTCAGTTAAAAAGAGATTCCTTTTTAAATTTGAACGGCTATTGGAATGATGTATTGGTGCCCTTTCCCTTAGGAAGCAGGAATTCAGGTGTAACGAAGATTAAAAACTCTTATATATATAAAAGAAATTTCGTGATACCCAAGGGCTTTATTAAAGATATTGTGCTTCTTAATTTTGGAGCTGTGGATACTATTGCTACCGTTTATATTGACGGATCTGTTGCAGGTTACCATGAAGGCGGCTACACTCCCTTTACTGTTGACATTACCAAATTTGTAAAGGAAGACACGACCCACGAGCTCTCTGTTCATATATATGACAATCTATCGGAAGAATTCCCCTACGGAAAGCAGGTTAAGAAGCGCGGCGGCATGTGGTACACCCCGATTTCCGGAATATGGCAGACAGTCTGGATTGAATCCGTTCCCGAAAAATATATTAAGCATATTGAATATACTCCCACTCTTAATTCAGTCACTGTAAATATCGATTCAGAATGCGAAAAATATGAAGTAAAGGTTTTCTATAAGGGAGATCTTGTTTCAGATAAAAAATTCGACAATCCTTATTTCAGGCTTGATTTTGACGATCCTAAGCTTTGGACTCCTGAAGAACCCAATTTATATGAAATAGAAATTAAGACTGAAAGCGATTTTGTAAAATCCTATTTTGCCCTCAGAACCGTAAGCATCGGTGAAAAAGACGGTAATGCTGTAATTCTTTTAAATAATAAGCCCGTATTCTTTAACGGCTTACTTGATCAGGGATATTATCCGGAAGGCATATTCCTTCCCAATAATGATTCTTTTTATGAAAAAGAAATATCGGATCTGAAGGCTTTAGGTTTCAACACCCTAAGAAAACATATAAAGATAGAGCCGGAAATCTTTTACGAAGCCTGCGACCGTCTTGGAATGTTTGTTTTTCAGGATATCATAAATAATGGTCACTATTCTTTTATAAGAGATACGGCTTTACCTACCATGGGATATCAGAAGCTTGATGATACCAAGAAACATGTACCTGAAAATGTTAAAGCCCGTTTTATAGAGAACATGGTCGAGACAATCGATTTACTATATTCTCACCCCTCAATAGTTTACTATACGATTTTCAATGAGGGCTGGGGACAGTTTGATTCCGATGATGTATACGATATAGCCACATCCCTTGATAAAACCAGGATATTTGATTCCACATCCGGATGGTTCTGGCAGAAAAAATCCATGGTGGATAGCTATCATATCTATTTTGATGAGATTAATTTTAATAGTTCAAAGAGACCAATTATTCTGTCTGAATTTGGTGGTATCTCATATAAAGATAAAGCCCACTCCTTCAGTAAATATGCAAACTATGGCTATAAAACCGCGGAAACAAAAGAAGAATTTACAAAAATGTACAAAGATCTTTATGAAGAGGCCATCGTTCCGAATATTAAGAAGGGTCTTTGCGGAGTGATATATACCCAGGTAAGTGATGTTGAAGATGAAACAAACGGTATATATACTTACGATAGAAAAATATGTAAATTGGATGCATCAAAAATAAAAGATACTTTTTCGAAGATGAAGATCTAAATTAAAAGAACTCCCGTTTGGGAGTTCTTTTATAGTTAACCAGAAAGGAATTAAAAACATAATTTAAGTAGCTTAATGTACTTAAAAATTATTTACACATTTCAAGTAAGTTATCTTCTGACTGAACGCCAACTGCCTTCTTAACAGCCTGACCATTCTTAAATACGATAACTGTAGGGATACTCTGAACACGGTACTGAATCGCAAGATCCTGTTCGTCATCTACATTTACCTTGCCAACCTTGTATTCGGGATGCTTTTCAGCGAAAGAAGCAAGGATGGGGCCAAACATCTGACAAGGTCCGCACCATGTTGCCCAGAAGTCTACTACTACGGGTACATCAGAGTTAAGTACTTCTTTTTCAAAATTTGCCTGAGTTAATTCGATTTCCATTATTTCTACCTGCCTTTCACGGGTGCATTATTTACTGATTTATTTAAGAGATCTTGAAACCGGACTTTAATTAAAATCGGTTTCCTTCTCTTAGCTTGAGATAACTATAGCACATAATTTAATTGAGTTCAACTATATTTTGCTATTGTATTTAATTTAGTACAATCGAATCTATCAAACTGCTCCGGATTTAGAAATAATGAGCATTAAAGCCATTCATAATCTCCGCCTGTTATGGCAAGGCTCAGTAAAACGTCCATACGCTCAACGTTTTCTTTTCCCTCTACTACTTCAATAAGCTTTGCGCTCTCAGTCATTTCAGGCATCTCATCATCGGGACCGATCTCCATATTGGGAACTTCACCGCAATAAGGACATACCATTGCGGGAACGATTTTTAAACTCAAGAATCCCGATCCGCAATCTGAACATTCATAGAAACCGCATCTCTCGGTTCCATCAGGTACATAATACATATTAAATACTCCAATTATTATTTTAATCAGTTTCCTTAACAACGGATTTACCAATCCACTTCCTGCTTCGGAACCTGCCCATTACCACAAAGCCTCTGACGCATTCATCGATAGCGGTACCCATAAATACACCCGCAACACCGAGACCCACTATTTTACCGAAGAAATAGCCTCCTGTAGCGCCGAGTAACCACATGGTCATAATTCCGACCACAAGGGGGAATATATAATCTCCTGCGGCCTTTAAACTGCATATAAAGGTCATATTGAGGCAGCGTCCTATTTCAATAAATACATCCACCAGCATTATATAAAAGGCAAGATGTATTATATTTTCATTTTCCGTAAAGAAACGAAGGGTAAAGGGACTGATAAGCCAGTTAATAAGGGCTAGGGCAATGGTTATTGGCATTGAAGTAAAAAGCGTCTTAAATACACGCTTGTAGGCTGCATCTTCTTTTTTTGCTCCAACCAAATGCCCCGTAATTATTTGAGTGGCCATTGCGGAAGTATTTGAAAATACCATGGCAAAAGAAATAAGGGACTGGCAATAGACTCTCGCATTAACCGAATCATTTCCCATTGTATTTATGATGCTGAGTAATACCATCTGATACATGTTATAGGACATGCTCTCACCTGCCGAAGGAAGGCCGATCTTTATCATCTGCCACAGCATTTCAAAGGGGAAGGGGGTTAAAAGCCTGAGCTTAAGCTTACCGATCTTCTTACGATAGAAGAAAACAAGCGCGGCAATCACGGCAACGAGTCTGGCTATAACTGTCGATAAAGCAACGCCGGCCACTCCGAGATTCAAAAACTTAAGAGGTCCGTAAAGGAATAAGTAATTTCCCACCATATTAATGATATTTATGGCAAAAGAAATATACATGCCCACCCTTGTATAACCATTGCAGCGAAGGATCTGAAGCAATACATTGTAAACAGCCTGCATGAAAAGCATACCGCCCACAATGAGGATGTATGTAATCGCATGTGGCATCATTTCAGGCGACACATGTAAGAATCCCATGAACTGACGCTTAAAAAGAACCAGTATGCCGCTTAAAAACAATCCGAAAAAGAGATTTACAATTATTACAAGTGTGTAAATCTTATCCATCACATCATGGCGTCCGGCTCCCAGATACTGGGCTACCACAACCGTTGTTGCAGTTGCGATGATACCGAACATCAGAATAAAGAAACTCATTAACTGATTAGCATTTCCAACTGCTCCGACAGCATTTTCGGAATAATGGCTCAGCATCAATGTATCAATGTTATTAACTAAAATAGCCAAAAGGGTTTCGATAAACATGGGCCCTGCCAATGTAAGAAGCGGGGTGTTTTCGTTTATCTCCATCGTCTTTTTGTTTTCTCTTTTATTTTTAAAGTAATTCAGCCATTTCATATATTAATCTCTCGGTTTTCTCGAATCCGAGACAGGGATCCGTGATAGATTTACCATAACAGCCTCCGCCCACTGGCTGAGCGCCGTCTTCAATATAACTTTCCACCATGAAGCCCTTAAGTAACTTTGCAATATCATCATTCTGACGTGCTGAATGAAGAACATCCTTTATGATCCTGGGCTGTTCAAAGGGATTCTTTCCCGAATTTGCATGGTTGGTATCTATAACTACGGAAGGATTAAGTAAATTTCTGTCTTCGTAGGATTCGCATAATCTTATTAAATCTTCATAATGATAGTTGGGAAGGGACTGTCCGTGCTTATTGGTATATCCACGTAAAATAGCATGGGCATGGGGATTACCTTCCGAACGCACTTCCCATCCCCTGTATATAAATGCATGAGGATTCTGAGCCGCGTAGATTGCATTCATCATTACCGAATAATCACCACTTGTGGGATTCTTCATACCCACAGGCACATCGACGCCGGAAGCTACCAGTCTGTGCTGCTGATCTTCTACAGAGCGGGCACCCACTGCCACATATGCAAGCAGATCATCAAGATACTGGTAATTTTCGGGATAAAGCATTTCATCGGCACAAGCAAAGCCCGTTTCTTCCACTGCGCGCATGTGAAGATGTCTGGTTGCTATAATTCCCTTATAAAGATCGGACTTACCGGTGGGATCGGGCTGATGAAGCATTCCCTTATATCCATGTCCCGTGGTACGGGGCTTATTGGTATAGATTCTCGGAACGATCAAAATCTTATCCTGCACCTTCTCGCTTATGGGTTTAAGTCTCTCTATATAGTCAATTACGCTGTCTTCATTATCCGCAGAGCAGGGACCAATGATCAGGACGATCTTTTTACTCTTACCTTCAAAGATATCTTTAATCTCTTTTCTCTGCTTTTCTATTGTTTCATTCATTTTTCCCGTTGTGGGGCAGCTCTCCTTTACTTCAGCAGGTAAAGCAAGCTTCTTTTCGAATTCCATGTTCATCAGTCTGCATCCTTTATCTTGTTAAATTTTTTACGTCTTTCAGTGGAACTTATCATTTTCTTTTTAAGAGCATCATAATCATCTGATCTGATATCATCCTTAAGCTCATTAAGTTCCTTTACAAAAACATCGATTGATTCAATAAGCTTTTCTTTATTATCTATAAACAGCTCCGGCCAGAGGTTTTCATTGATATTGGCAATACGTGTCAGATCCCTGAAGGAATCCCCGGTAAATCGACACAGTTCATCATTGTCATTACCGTTCATCAAAGAAATGGCAATGCAATGGGTAAGCTGAGAAAGATATGCTATCATCTCATCATGCTCAGATACACTAACGGTGGAAATGGTCTTAAACTTAAGAGTCTTAGCTATTTCCTCAGCAAAAGAAACGCCTCTTTCCGTATTTAAGTCCGTCTTGACGATTAGGTAATTGGCGCCCTCAAATATGGATTCGGTACTGTTTTTTACACCGCTCAATTCACGGCCTGCCATAGGATGAGTTGAAATAAGTTCAAGATCTTTACGAAGTATGCTCTGAGCCTTATCGACTATACATGCTTTTACGCCGCAGATATCTGTGATTATAGCATTTCCCTTTAACTTATCCTGATTATTTTCGATCCACTTAACTATTTCCGTAGGATAAAGAGTGATGATCACGTAATCGGCTTTACTTAGAAATTCTTCCGTGGATTCGCTTGTGCCCTCTTTTATTATTCCATTTGCGAGGGCATAATCTATTGATTCTTTATTTTTATCTAAGGCTATGACATTAAAGCCTGCCTTTGTGAGGCCTCTTGCATAGCTTCCTCCCATGAGACCAAGGCCCACAATGAGGATCGTTTCATCTTTATTCATACAATTCCACCTTAACACCTAATTCTTTAATGATCTTAAAGAATTCCGGAAAGCTTTTATTAACTGCTTCCGCATTCTCGATTTCTCCGCCTAAGACTGATGAAAGTACAGCCATACTCATAACAATCCTATGATCATTGTGTGAATCAAAGGGAACATCGGATTTATGAATATCGCCTTTAATGATCTTACAGCTGTTCTCGGAAATTTCCGCTTTGACACCAACCTTGGAAAGTTCCTCACATACGGCACTTACTCTGTCACTTTCTTTTATTGCAAGGCGCTTTGTACCAAAGAAGGTTACTGTTCGTTTGATCGCAGCCATTGTAAAAAGAATGGGACCCAGATCCGGACAATCGGAAATATCGATTGACAGATCCTCACAGGAATCCTCACAGATCATCCTAAAGAAATGCATATATACTCTGTCACCCTGTAAGCCGTAGGTTTCAAGAGCCGAATATAGATTCCTTACCTTAACGGATCCGCCGAGATAATTAAAGGAATCAAGGAATGCTGCATTTGATGCATCTCCTTCAACCTTGAACTTTCCGGGTGTGAAGCACTGATTTCCCTTTATCTTTAAATATTTATAATCATCATTTTCAATTTTAATACCGAAATCCGATAAAACCTTAATGGTAATATCTATATATGATTTACTCTCTACCGGAGGAACTATTTCAATTACACTGTCCTCCGTAAGTAAAGGAAGGGAAAATAAAAGTCCTGTGATAAACTGGCTGGAAACATTGCCAAGAACCTTATAATTTCCCGGGTTTAAACAGCCTTCAATATCTAAATATTCTTTTTTGTTTTCAAATATAATTCCCTGCTCTTTGAAGATTTCCTCATAGACATTCAAAGGACGGCTGAGTAATCTTAAACTGCCGTAAAACCTTCTTTTCCCGGGTTTAGTAAGAGAAATGGGTATAAAAAATCTAAGGGTACTGCCGGATTCCCTGCAGGAAAAAGACAGGTCTTTATTGATCAAATCCGTACCCTTAACCTTTATCTGATTCTTTTCTTCCATTACGGTGACTTCGGCGCCGAGAGTTTCTATACAATCAAGGGTCGCCTTAATATCTTCCGAAAAAGAAACATTCTCAATAACCGACTCACCCTGTGATAGGGCCGCGCCGATCAAATACCTGTGTAAGTAGCTTTTGGATGGATTGACCTTGGCTTCTCCACATGCGATAGACTTTTCAATACGAGCTCTCATTAAATCTCCCCTAACTGCTTGGCTTATTTACTCAGTGAGTCCGATAATTCCTTAAATATCTCATCCGTCAGCGAATCATCCTGTTTAATACCGGTAAAAAGTTCTGAAGCCCTGACAGCCTGTTTAACAAGCATATATAAACCGTTATTTGCAAATATCTTAAGCTTCTTAGCTTTGGAAACAAATTCGGTGACGGGAGGGTTATAGATCACATCCGTTACACCAAAAAGCATTTTAAAATCGTCAAAAAATATAGCGGGACAATCCTTTACATTTGGATACATACCGACAGGAGTCGTATTTACTATGTAATAAGCATCTTTATGCATTAAATTGGCTTCGGAATAATTTATCGTACCATTACTTCCGCTTCTGCTTACGGTAAGAATATCGGAAGCACCTAAATCCGCTAAAACCGCTCTTGCTGTTTTGGCAGTTCCTCCATTACCGAGAATGAGTACCTTTTTCCCTGTAAAGTCAAGTCCCGACTGCTGTATCAAGGCCTTTAAACCATCATAGTCTGTGTTATAGCCCTTTAACACACCATTATCATTAACAATGGTATTAACACAGCCTATGGCTTTTGCTTTATCATCGATCTCATCAAGATATTTTAATACTTTTTCTTTATAAGGAATCGTCACATTAAGTCCCTTAAATTCCTTCTTTAAAAAGAATTCCTCCAGGTCCTCTTCCGCTATTTCTTTTAAATCATATTTATATAATCCGATCCTTTCATGAATGATCTTGGAATAGCTGTGACCAAGCTTTGCGCCTATCAAATAATAGTCCATTAAAATAAATCCTTTCAGGCTTTCAAATCTATACGGATCATTTTAAATAATCCGTTCCGAAACGTCCCACCAGCAAGTCTGCAACAGTGATGGCTGTTATACTGTCAACAACAACTCTTGCTCTGTGGATGATCGCGGGATCGTGACGGCCTTCGATCAGGATTTCCTTGTCAACAAGAGCCTTATAATCAATGGTATCCTGTTTTTTATAAATTGAAGGAGTGGGTTTTACGGCTGTTTTGAATATGATCGGCATTCCGTTTGTTATACCGCCGTTTATGCCGCCGTTATTATTTGTTTTAGTGCGAACCTTATCTCCGTCCATATAAAATGCATCATTAAACTCGGAGCCGTATGCATCCGCCATATCAAATCCCGCGCCGAATTCAACACCTTTGACTGCGGGAATTGAGAATAAAGCATGGGAAAGAAGGCTTTCAACCGAATCAAACATTGGCTCGCCTACTCCTGCGGGCATGTTAAGAACCACAGTTTCAAGGACTCCGCCCACGCTGTCTCCCTTTGATGCCGCATCTTTGATCTTTTCGATCATCTCAAACTTTGCAGCTTCATTAAGTACGGGAAATTCCGCGTCATTTAAAAATGCAAGTTCTTTTTCATAAGCCGAAAAAGAAATATCCTTTATGCCGCCGAGACTCTTAATATGAGTTCCGATGATAATGCCTTTTTCTTTTAGGGCAGGGATGAGGATAGCACCTGCAGCAACGATGGCAGCTGTGATCCTTCCGCTGAAGTGTCCGCCGCCATGGTAATCCTGGAAACCGTGATATTTACATTCAGCAGTGAAATCAGCATGTCCGGGACGAGCTAAAAACTCAGTCTTGTCATAGTCTTTACTTTTAGTATTTGTATTGGGAATTATGATGGTAAGAGGTGTACCGGTAGTGAATCCGTTAAAAGCACCGCTTATAACCACATACTCATCAGGCTCCACTCTCTTGGTAGAAATGGCGCCGGAGGGTCTTCTTAATGTAAGCTGGTGCTTAATGAATTCGTCATCTATTTTGATGCCGGGGGTCACGCCGTCCATTACGAAACCGATGTAAGGACCGTGGCTTTCTCCGAAAACCGTTACTGTAAGATTATTTCCAAAGGTATTTTTCATGCTCTTCCCTCAGTTCATGATTAATTTAATATAGAAATATCCGGTTTGTAGGTTCCTAAAACCTTTAATCTGTCACATTTTTTATTTAATTCTGCCAGCATATCCCGGCCTTCTTTTGAAGAGATCTTTCCTTCAACCTCAAGATAAAAATAATACTGCCAGTTTAAGTCTCTTAAGGGACGGCTTCTTATTACTCTTATGTTGTAGCCAAATTCACCGATTATATTAAGAGCCTTACTTAAGGTACCTGCTGCATTCTTAAGAGTGAACATCAATATGAATGCGCTGTAATCGTCGGAGCCACCCGATTTACCCTGCCCGTTTGTTAATACCACAAACTTGGTAGTGTTGGTGGAACTCTTATTAATATTGGATTCAAGGACTTCAAGATCATATAAGTCCGCTGTTTCTTTTGATGCTATTGCCGCAACGGTTAAGTCCTTAAGCTCCGAAACCTTCTTTGCTGCAACAGCGGTATTAACTTCATTTTCCATGACAAATTTATGGTCGTGAATATAATTTTCGCATTGCATAAGAGCCTGAGGATGGCTTATGACTTTCTTTATATTATTTATATTGCTTCCCTTAATGGCTACAAGATTCTGATTGACCTTAAGATCGTAAATTCCGCTTACGGTCAGATCACCTTCGAATAAAAGATCTGTAACCTGTCCCACTTCTCCTGCGTATGAGTTTTCAATGGGAAGCACGCATGCTTCAGCTTCATGATTGACAACGGCTTTATATGCCGCATCAAAAGAACCATAGGGCACAAGCACTGCATTAGGAAATATCTTTCCTGCGGCAATATTGGCAAAAGCCCCCTCAACTCCCGAATATGCGACTCTGAGCCCTTCCATCAATACGTTCTGATAGTTCTTTGAAACACGCATCAATGAATTAAGAAAATCCTTATAGTAAGGTATGAACTCAGGATTTTCAATATATGCTTCATTCTTTTCAAGGAGACGTTCTTCTCTCTTTGCATCAAGCACCGGAAGGCCATTCTCAATCTTATATTTAGCTACATCGGTGACGGTATTCATACGTTTTTCAAATAACGCCGCCATGTTCTTATCTATTTCTTCAATTACTTTCCTTGCTTCTTGAAGGTCCATTTGTTTTCTCCATGTACTATTTGTCCCCAATGGACATGACATCATAAGGGGTACTCTGATATACGTAGTAATTGAGCCAGTTGGTATAGAGTAACTGACCCGTAGAACGCCAATTTACGATGGGAGCCTTGGCGGGATCGTCATCAGGGAAATAATGAGCGGGAATCTTGGGATTCATGCCCTTGTTTAAATCGCGATAGTATTCATTGGCAAGAGTGTCCGCATCATATTCCGCATGAAGAGCCACGAAGAATCTTCTGGAATCCTCGGTTTTTACAATGGAAACACCTGCTTCGTCCGAATAAGCCATAAGTTCAAGTCCGGGAGTGTTTTCTATCTTTTCTCTCGCTATTCCCATGGCTCTTGAGTGCGGAGCATAAAATACATCATCAAAGCCTCTGAATAAAGGTGAAGTGGGCTTTAAGATGGTATGTGAATAAACACCTGAAAGCTTCTCTTCTCTGTCAAATCTTTCAAGGCCGTAGAAATAATATAATGCAGCAAAACATGCCCAGCATAAAAAGAAAGTGGAATGAACATGAGTCTTGGTCCATTCAAAAATAGTGCAGATTTCCTTCCAATATGCCACATCCTCAAATTTAACATAATCAAGAGGTGCACCTGTAATGATCATTCCGTCGAATTTTCTGTCCTTTACCTGATCGAAGGTGGTATAAAAGGATTCAAGATGACTTTGATCCACATGGGTGGGTGTATAACTCTGAGTCTGCAATAATTCTACATTAACCTGTAAGGGAGTATTTGAAAGCTTTCTAAGTAACTGCGTTTCGGTAATTTCTTTATTAGGCATAAGATTCATCACAAGGACATTCAAAGGACGGATATCCTGATGCATCGCACGAAACTCCGTCATTACAAATATGTTCTCGTTTTCTAAGACCTGCTGTGCAGGCAGTGAATCTTTGATCTTAATTGGCATGTTCAATCACCTACTTTAAATATTTTTCTATAAATTCATCCTCAGTCACAATAGGCACATTAAGTTCTTTTGCCTTCTTGTTCTTTGAAGAAGTCGAATGAATATCATTATTAATCAACACAAATGTGTTTTTCGATACGCTTCCCGATACCTTGCCGCCCAGCGCTTCAATCTCTTCTTTTAAGAGATCGCGATTCTCGTAATGTTCAAGAGAACCTGTGATCACAACTGTTTTTCCCGCAAGCAATGAGTCGGTATTAATAACCGTATTATCACTTATTATAAGTTCTTTGCGAATTTCTTCAAGTAAATTCAGATTACTTTCTTTACTAAAAAAAGTTTTTACTGAATTTGCTATGATGGGACCGATACCCTCTATTTCCGAGAGCTTATCGGAATCGGCATTTAAAAATGCATCAAGATCATTATTAAAAGATCGTAGTAATAGCTTAGCCGTCTGCAGTCCTACATTATCGATTCCGAGAGAATAAATCAGTCTTGCAGAGGTAACTGTCCTGGCCTTATCAATGCTTTCCATTAAATTCTCAAAGGATTTTTCACCGAAGCCATCCATGCCTACGATAGCTTCCTTATGCTTATCCAAAAAGAAAATATCATTAAGATCTTTAATGAATCCCATGTCCACAAATTTTTCAAGGGTCTGTTCGGAAAGTCCTTCCACATTAAGCGCATCTCTTGATACAAAATGCGTGAATTTCTTTATCTGTTTTGCAGGGCATTCAGGATTTGTACAATAAAGGCTTTTTGCTTCTTTTACGGCTCTTATCTCAGTTTTCCCACCGCATATGGGGCAGGAATCCGGAATTGTAAGGTTATCACTCATGGTGAGATTTTCCGCAATCTGGGGAATGATCATATTGGCTTTATAAACCATGATATGGTCTCCTATACCAAGCTTTAATGACTTTAAAACAGAAACATTATGAACGCTGGCACGCTTCACGCTGGTGCCTTCAAGTTCGACTGCGTCAAAAACTGCCACGGGATTAATAAGACCCGTTCTTGAGGGTGACCATTCTATCTTGCGAAGCACAGTTTCTCTTGTTTCATCCTGCCATTTAAATGCAATGGCATTCCTCGGATATTTAGCTGTCATTCCAAGGCTTAAACCGTAATTATAATCATCATAGATAAGAACAAGACCGTCTGACGGGATCTCGTAATCCTTTATATCTTTCGCAAACTGCGATACCCTGTCCCCTATTGTAGCGGCAGTCACCTTGTAATGGGGTACTACGGAAAAACCAAGAGCTTCCAAAAAATCAAACTGATCCGTTATATAGGAAAACTCTTTATCTTCAGCAGATACGAGACTGAAGATTATCACCTTTACATGACGTTTTTTTGTTACCGAAGGGTCTAACTGTCTGACAGAACCGGAGCATAGATTTCTTGGATTCTTGTACTTTTCAGCATCATCTTCTATCTCTGCATTTATTTTTTCAAAATCGGAATAACTTATTACGGCTTCACCCCTGAGAACCAGGCGACCCTTAAAATCTATTTTTAAAGGCAGATTTTCAAAGGTTTCGGCATTCTTAGTGATTTCCTCACCTGTTTCACCGTCACCTCGTGTAACCGCACTGACAAGACGACCGTTTTCATAGGTAAGCACAACCGTAAGGCCGTCAAGCTTCCAGCTTATTACACCTTCTTTATCCTCTAAAAAAGCCGCAAGTTCATCAACACTTTTGGTCTTTGACAAAGAAAGCATCGGTTTTTCATGCTTAACCTTGGGAAGATAATCAGAAGCCTCATATCCCACATTTCTTGTGGGAGAATTGGCATACTGAATTCCGGTTTCTTCTTCTAAAGAAACAAGTTCATCATAGAGTGCATCATACTCAAAATTGGACATTATTTCTTCGTCCTTAGCATAATAACTCTCCGAAGCTTTATTCAAAAGTTCAACTAATTCAAGGATTCGCTCTTTTTTCCCCATACCTTTTCTTTTAACTCCCGTACCTCTTCTCTTGATAAAACCCTGTATTCTCCGGGCTTTAAATTGTTGAGAGTGACATTTAATACTCTTACTCTCTTAAGCATCACTACCTTTAAGGAAAGCGCCTGACACATTCTTCTTATCTGGCGGTTCATACCCTCTGTAAGTATGATTCTGAAGGTGGTTTTATTCACTCTTTCAACAAAACAGGGTCTTGTTGTCTTCTTAAGATCAGGAAGATACATGCCCTTTGAAAGCTTTTCAACTATTTCTTCATTGACGGTTTTATTGACCTTAACAAGGTATTCTTTTTCATGATTGTTTTTAGCCTGCATCATGCCATGAATAAGATCTCCGTCATTGGTCATAAGAAGAAGGCCTTCGGAATCCTTGTCGAGTCGCCCTGCATAAGTAACTCTTTCTTTGTATTTAACAAGATCCGAAACCGTTACTTCCGCGTGATCGTCCCTCTCCGTTGTGGTAACTCCCACAGGCTTATAATATGCAAGCACCACGGTTTCCTTCTTTTCTGATATGAGCTTTGCTCCAACCTTTACGGAATCTCCGTCGAAAATTCTCATGCCGGCTTCCGCGGGTCGACCGTTAACGGTAACCTTTCCCTGCTCAATAAGCTTATCGGCATCACGCCTCGAACATATTCCGCAGGATGCTATATATTTATTAAGTCTTATTCCATCTTCACTCATTAATAATACTCCAATCTCTCACCGAAAACCGATTCATAATAATCCAGTATGTCGCTTAGTGATACACCGTAATACTCCTTGGAATTTCCGTTTATATACATAAATGTGGCCATACAGATGAGATTCCCGTGGGAATCGATTATGGGGGAGCCTGATACTCCCTTTGCAAATTCAGTCGTAACTCTGGTAACGGGATAATCAAAGCCCGCAAAATAATCAGACATGACTCCCGACTTAAATACGATATTGCCACGGGCTGTTTTAAACAGATCTCCGTTTGAATCTATGCTGTAATAGCCTACATCAAAAGTGGGCACATTCATCAGATCATCATAATAGCTCTTATTTATATGAACCGTCTTAATTCTTTTTAAAAGTTCGTCATTAATATAATCTTTGTTTATCTTAATGAAAGCCATGTCGGGCTTTTTCTGCTCGCTTATAAGGGTAGCCTTTGCTTTGGAGCCGTCAAAAAAGGTGATGGTAAAATTCTTTTTACCATTGGTCACATGCCTGTTGGTGCATATTATTATTTCTTCTTCATCAATATGAAGTATAAATCCGGAGCCCCTGGTCCAGCCGGTTCCGGTAGAATGAAACACTTCCACCAAAGCAGGTTTTATATCCTCGATGGCAGTGTTAAGATCCTGTTCTTCGTTATATCCGGAATCATAGGGATTAATCAGCCCCATCACGTTAAAATCGTCTGATATCGCGCCCCGGTTATAAAGATCCTGCAATGTATATTTATCAAATACATATGCCTTAACGGATTCTCTTCCAACAAGACCGTCACTATCCTCTGCGGTAAAAGAAACCGTATAGATACCGGGATTATCTTTGTAAAAAGAACTGATCCCCACTTTGATCCTGTCCGAAACATCTCCATCCTTGGCATCATAGGCTGTAAGGCCCGCTAAATCTATTTCCGTACCTGTAGCAAGATATAAATCTTTGGCACCATTTATTACAGGCGCCTTATCAACGGATATATTTAAGTTTTCTTTTGTAACATTGCCGGATGCATCAGAAACCATGACGCCTACAATATAATCACCGGTTGAGCTGAAATATATGCGTTCTCCATCATCAAGTAAATGTATTGATTCATCCTTTAAAGTATTTACGTATTTATATTGAAGATCGGAACACATATCAAAAGCATCTTCAACAAGATAATCACCGTAATAAACATCATCAACATTAAATACGGGAAGTTTTCTTTTGTATTTAACGCTGGGGGCGATGGTATCTTCCACAAGGAGCTTTAAACTGATCTTTCTAAAAAGAAGCTTTGCGGAAATATCATATTCTCCCGGTTCGCTTTTACTGTTTAAACCATTTAAATCAACATTGAACCTGTCAACAATTCCCCTAAGACCTGTCAAATAATCTTCAGGATTTCCTGATATCTCACTGCCGTATTCAATAATAAATTCTTTCCGGATGGGACGCACATGAAAAAGAATAAAAAAAGCCGAGACAAATAAACATAAAGAAACAATCGATATTATTCTTAAATTAGATAAACTTTGCTCTTCTTTTTTCATGGTCTGATTTTAACATAAAAAAAGGCTCACAAATAGATGTGAGCCCATTTTAGATGTACTATTTTACATAATCTGATTTAACATATCCGATCTGACCGTCAAATTTGATCTTGCACCAGCCGTCCTCTTCCGAAATAAGGGGTACCGCCTGACCTTCCGTCAATACACCGATCTTATCGGCCGTCATGCTGGCTTTGGCTCTTACATTAAGGGTTGTGGTTGATACTACGGAGCCGATGGCTGCAATATTATCAACGTTTTCAAGCTTTATAAGAAATTCAGATTTGATATAACCGTCTTTACCGTTAAAATTAATCTTTGTCCAGCCGTTACTCATTGTTTCTTCAACTACAAAGACATCACCGAGAGCGGCGGAGCCGAGCTTGTCAGCAGTCTGGCTGGCCGATTTTCTTACATTTACGGCAGAAGTGGTCTTTACTCTTTCGATTACAGGCTCTTCTGTTTCAACTACAGGCTCTTCTTCCTTGTTCATTTCTTCATTTAACTGAGCGGTGAGCTGAGCTTCCAAAGCAAGCTGATCCTGAACCGCTGTGTCGATCTGGATGGATAAGTCGGTCCAGTACTCATTAAAATCATTGTTGGATTCAAGGATATTTTTATAAGAAACATTGACGGAATTCTTTAATTCCACAACGTCTTCCTGCTCTGAAATCTCTTTAATATAAGCAGCTTCTTCATCGGTAAGCTCGCTTGTGTTAATATAAAGGCTTCCGTTTTCATTTTTACATACGTAAAAAGCCTGAAGTCCGGGAACAAATTCTTCCCTTTCTTTTAAATGGACTTCACTGTAAACATAAGCGATAAAAGTGTCTACGTAGGGTCCCGGCTTAGAATAAACCTTGATATTTTCATAACTTGAAATATATTCGCTCATCTTCTGCAGGCGAATGGTTTCCGTATTGGTAATGGAGCTCTGTAAATCTACCAAAGTATCAACATCGGCCATTTCAAGCGCTTCATAGTAATTGAGCATCAATTCGTTAAGCTCAGGATAAGCATCCTCTTCAAAAAGTGTTTCTTTAACTTCCTGAACATCCGCCTTGGTTTCTTCAAGGATCTCTAATGCTTCTTTTGCCGCTTCATCGACCTTTTCTCTGGCATTAAGAGAAATAAGGACCGTCACCGATACCAAAAGAAGTAACATGATCGGCATGATTATCTTTCCGTAGTCGCTGGCCCATTCTTTAAATAACATGAAATAGTCCTGAAGCACGGCATTTGCTCTATGCAATTTTTCTTTTATTGAAGTTCGGTCTTTAAAATCCTTATTACTCATAAATACCCCGTAAATAATGCAACCGACAGGAATCGAACCTGCATTAAAGGCGTCGGAGGCCTCCGTTCTATCCATTAGACTACGGTTGCCGGTGCCATGAAATAATTAAAAATCAACCATATAAATATAACATAACACCACATTCATGTCCAGTTTAGAGCTTATACAACGGACATAACTTTTTTAATGCTGCTGTCAAAATAATAGATATGATCCGACAATACATCACAGGGACTTACTTCCGTCATATTTACTTCTTTTACGATCTCATTAAGTCTTTCGGAGCTTACACATCCCTTTTCAGTATCGTCGGGAACAAGAATAAGTTCATGTACGGAGCTTGGGATAATATAGAAATCACTTCCCATTTTATCTTTTAGTTCAAGCATCACATCCACATCAAAAATCTTAGCTGCACCATAATATCTGTCTTTATTGGTAAGGATATAAACGGGAAGCTTATCGCAAAGATCTAAACGTTCAAGGAATTCTTCCCTCACATCCTCCGGCAGGTCATCACTGTTATCAATATATTCCTGCAATATGCTTCCCATGGATACAAGATCATAGTTCTGTTTCTTTTCATTCTTTATCGCTTCTATTGCGAGCTCGGCAATATCGGTGTTCCAATATTCCATAAATTCCTTGTGAACTAATATGGATCCTTCACCAATAGCTTCATTCTTAATCTTTATATAGAAAACCGCGATGAGGTCTTCCATTGTTAAGAAAGGTGCTTTCTTCATGATCTCTTCGTTGTTTTCGGCATTAAGTACTCTCATGTAAATAGAGTCCTTAACCTTGTCAAAATCATAGATATATTCAAAATCCACCGGTTCTGTAAGACGATACTCATAATATAGATTCTTGATATCAAAGATTATATCTCCGATGGTTTTGCCCGAAGTGAATCTGTTATAAAAGCTTTCAAGATAAATCACGGGACATACGATTCCCTTATTATCTTTAAAAGAAATCCCGTATCGCTTAACTCCGTTATTCTTGGTTACAGCTTTTACGGATACGCTTATATCCTCCGCTTTTAATTCTTCACTTAATTCTTTTTCAATTACTGTTTTGAATGCTTCAAATGTCATAAAATACCTTTCTCTCCCATTAGTATTTTCCCCAAAAAATAAAAAAAGAGACAACATAAATGTTGTCTCTTGGCATTGAAAGCGAATTAAACTCTTGATAAGTATTCACCTGTACGAGTGTCGATCTTAATTACATCACCCTGGTTTACGAATAAGGGAACGCTTACCTGAGCGCCGGTTTCAACGATAGCGGGCTTGGATGCGCCTGTTGCAGTATCGCCCTTGAATCCGGGTTCGGTTTCGGTAATCTCAAGTTCTACAAATAAAGGAGGTTCAACAGCGAATACGTTTCCTGCATGTGAACATACACGACACATTTCGTTTTCCTTTACAAATTTAAGAGAATCACCGATAGTATCGGTATTTAAAGCTACCTGTTCGTAATTTTCCACGTTCATGAAATAATATAAATCGCCATCATTGTACAGATACTGCATATCGCTTCTGTCAATGTGTGCCTGAGGGAACTTTTCGGTAGGTCTGAATGTACGTTCAACTACACCACCGTTGATAATATTTTTAAGCTTTGTTCTTACAAAAGCAGCTCCCTTACCGGGCTTTACATGCTGGAATTCAACAATCTGAAAAATAGCGCCATCGATGTCAATGGTAACACCATTTCTGAAATCGCCTGCAGAAATCATATTTTTCCTCCTAGAAAACTTTCACAAAATAATTCTATAACATTTTATATCAAAGCCATATAATTTTCAAGCAAAAAAATCTATTCATGCATTTAAGGTAAAAGAAGCATTTCCAACGCATGAATATAGCCGTCAAAGCCTTCGCCCACAATCTGTTCATCACAGGCGGGAGCCGTCACGGAAACCGCACGGAAGCTTTCGCGGGCATTGATATCCGAAATATGTACTTCTATCTTCTTTACCTTAAGGATCTCGAGAGCGTCATGTATCGCATAACTGTAATGCGTATATGCTCCGGGATTGATGACCACCCCTTCGGTTCCGTCAGAATATGCATCCTGAAGGCGGTCGATTATGGCACCTTCATGGTTACTCTGAAAAACCTCAACCTGATTATTGGTTTTAAGAGCAAAATCTCCGATCATATTAAGTAAATCGTTGTAATCTCTGTTTCCGTAAAATTCAGGATCTCTTTTTCCAAGCATATTGATGTTGGGCCCGTTAACAACCAGTATCTTCATGCATCCTCCTTAAAATCTCCCGGGCAATGTCTGAAACCGACTTGCCGTTACAGTTAACGTGTTTCTTGGAAGTACATAAATATAGATTTTCACGACTTAAAAATCGCGCTTTAGTGCTTTCATAATCCTGTGACAGGGGTCTGTTTCCGTCACCCCTTATCCTCTCAAAAAGAATATCGAAATCACTGTTTAAATAATACACCGATTTTAAGCTTTTTAGAATCTTAACCGATTTTTCATTTGTTACCACTCCGCCGCCGGTTGCAATAATAAATTTACCTTCGGAGTATTTTTTAAGCATTTCATATTCTTTTTCACGAAAATATTCTTCACCTTCGGTTTTGAATATATCAGGAATGCTTCTACCCTCTGATTCTTCGATTTTCTTATCAAGATCTATATAGGGAATCGTAAGTAAGGCCGCAAGTTCTTTAGCAACCGTAGTCTTTCCCGCTCCCATAAAGCCCGTAAGCACAACGGGAAATCCCATTTTCCTGATGTTTTTCTTATAAGAATGAATAATGGGCTTTTCAAGGATCCTTTTTAATACGATCTGAATCTCTTCTTTTTTATCGATCTTACCGACAAGGATCGATAAAAGGCCAAAGGACTTGGCGCCCCATATATCCGTAAAAAGCTGGTCGCCTACAAACATTGTATTTAAAACAGTGCCGTTTAATGCATCAAGAGCCCGTATAAAGCCTTTTTTAGAAGGCTTTCCCGCTTTATAAACATATAAAGATTCAACTAAATCCGCAAAGCTCTTCACTCTCGGTTCTTTATTATTTGATAAAAATAATACTTTGAAGCCTTCATCGTGAAGGGATTTAATTAACTTTACCGCTCTCTCATCCGCCGGAGCTCCATGAGGAACAAGAGTATTATCTATATCAAATATTATATTTTCGAATCCTGCTCTTTTAAAAAAAGCATAATCTATATCATATGCCGATTCATAATTTAAATCTGGATAAAAGGTCTTAAACATTTTTACCTACCGTATTTCTATTCTGTAAGGATGCCTTCCCGGGCAGGAAGGTGATCACATCCTTCACTATAAATATTATAGCGAAAATATATGAAATAAACAAAAGGGCCGGTAAGGAAATATTATAAAAATTGAGAGTCAGGTTGCTTATTCCGTCATTTACAAAAATAAAGGCGGAAAACCAGCTGATGGCGAAGTCATAAACCAGGGCAATCCCAAAAAATACAATACTTCCCGCAAGATAAAAGAATCTGCCGTTTTTATTTTTGGAGGCGATCAGTCTTGCAATGCCATATACAAAAGAAAGAATTGTAATAACAAACAGGCAGGCATTTATCACTTTATATATACCGAAAATAACCTTTACAATGCCGGCAGTCTGTATACTTCCCGCTCTCATTGAAGAATAATCATCAAGATAATTTACATTGGTATATTCCTTGGTCGCATCTACCAGTTCATAGTTTTCTACTATTTCTTCATCGGTAACGCCGCCAAGTCCCGGAACATATCCCTTTAATAAAACTGCTCCGAGTAAACCTTCTTTTTCAAGTTCTGTTAAAAACTTTATCTCTTCTACGGTATATCCGCCGGCGGAACCTACGATCTGAATGGCATCCTTTTCCTTTTTGATATCCCCGTCCTTAATAGCAGCTTCAAGTTCATCATTTACATTTTCAAAGAACTCATCAATATCCTTTTCCGATGTAAACAGTCCCGTAAGGTAAAGAGAGTCTCTTAATATCCATCCGAGATGGTCTCCGGGTATGGGATTCTTTACAATATCTCCGTCTCTCCAGTCCGTATGCATGATACTGTCAAGAAGCTCGGGATGCTTTGAAAGGGTCTCTGAATATTCAAATGCTTTTTCAATGGTATCGTAGGGAGTCCAGCAATACATGGACCTGTGATCCGAATCCATGGAATAAAGAATATTCAAAAATCTTCCGGGTTCTCCGCCCGTTCTCGTATTAATTTCAAATACGTGAAAGAACTTATAATTTACCGCTTTATAACCAAGGGAACCCGCCATGAAAATACAGAGTGGAAGTATTACAAGAACTGCTTTCTTTATATATTTTTCTTTTGAAAAATATATATTTATAAAAGCGATGACCATTCCTAAAATAAGGCAGCAAATAAGCCAGAGGCCGTCTTCTTTGATGTAATAAGTGAATGTAAATATGATTCCAAGCAAAACCGCAACAAGGTATGAAGCCTTATGCATTTTATAAGCATCTCGGGTCATATTTATGATCAAGAGCAGGGTGATCAATGAAAAGGGTGCAATTATCATGTTTCTGTAAAGACGCACGCCGCTCCACATTTCAAATGCCTGTGGCATAAAAAGAACATAAACAAAAGAAAAATAAGAAACCGCTTTAAAACGGGGCAAAAATCTGTTTATGGTATAAAAGGTGATTATGGCAGCTACGGACCAGACAAGGGCCATTGTAACCGGCAAAGGAATCTTTGTAAAAGAAGTGAGCCTTATAAAAAGAGGAAAGCTCATGTTTTTAACAAGAGAAAAATATTCGGGACGCAAAAAATGCGAGTTCAAACCCGCATACTGCATCATAAGATTATCGTCCCACAACTGACTTGCATGAAATTCAATGCCAAGCCTCAGTGCCAGGATAACTCTTATTTCGATCAAAATAAGAGCCGCTATTTTAGGTAACTTTTTCATGTGTACACCATGACCCTTTAAATTAGAATTTAAGCATAACCTTTCCGTCTTCGCTTGCGAACTTTTCATTAAGCTCAGTGGAAGATCCTACAAAATACTGATAATCTTCAAGAATCTTATCCTTCTTCATGTCGGAAATAGCCTGTTCCATATCAAGAGATTCAATGGAGAAATCCATTCCGATATAAGAATAATCATCATTTTTGTTAAAGTTAAGAGAGATATTTTCAAGGTCAGCAGATTTTGTTCTGTTATCGGCAACAACAGGTTCAAAAGTTTCAAGAGAAGGAACAACTGCTTCTTCGCGCTTCTTAAGATCCTGTTCTTCAACAGTCTTAACATCAACCTTGGGTATATCTACTACTCTGTAATTATTATATAAACCACCGTACTGAGAAATTCCGTTTAATGCCATTTTTAAATCCTCCGATAAATCCATTTATCAAACATAAATCCATTACTTTTTCACGCTTACATAAATAATATCGGACAAAAATCAAAATACTTTATAGCAAAATCAATTTTTAACATATTTTGTTCTGGCAGCGTCCATTAAGATTCTGGTATAAGGATCCTTAGGATTAAAAAATACTTCATCCTTCAATCCCATATCAACAATCTTACCGGATTTCATAACCATAACTCTGTCACATAGATTATATACCACTCTTAAGTCATGGGAAATAAACAAAACCGATAAATTCAATTCTTTATGCAGTTTCTTAAGCAATTCAAGAATCTGACTCTGAACCGTAACATCAAGGGCGGAAACCGGTTCGTCGGCAATAAGTAACTTCGGTTTCTGCATCAAAGCTGCCGCTATACATACTCTCTGTCTCTGACCACCCGATAATTCATCAGGAAATCTGTTAAGGATCTCTTCGGGAAGATCCACAAGATGAAGCATATTCATAACTTCCGCGGCCCTCTCCTCTTTTGAAAAACCGCCCTGAATCTTTAATGGTTCCTCTAAAATAAAGCCGATTCTTTTACCGGGATCAAGGCTTCCCGCAGGGTCCTGAAATACCATCTGGGGGCGCTTGGTATAATGAATAATCTCACCGGTTACATTCTTTTTAATGATTCCGAGGATCGCTCTTGAAAGAGATGACTTACCGCATCCCGATTCACCTGCAAGCCCCAGGATCTCTCCTTCTTTTATCTCAAAAGAAACACCGTCAACAGCATAAAATGGCTTTTTATCTTTTTTAAATTTTACATATAAATCTTTTACTTCTAAAACATTTTCCATATTTAAACCTTTAGAAAGGACTCTTGGGAATGGCTGCAATAAGCTTCTTTGTATATTCCTCTTGGGGATTATTAAATATATCAGAACATTTACCGGACTCAACCACCAGACCGTTCTGCATAACGATCACATTTTCACATAAGGTATTTACGAGGCTTAGATCATGGGAAATAAAAAGAATTGCCGTATTTCTCTCACGATTGATCTTTTTAAGGAGTTCAACTATCTCAGCCTGAATGGTGACATCAAGAGCAGTTGTGGGTTCATCTGCAATAAGAAGCTTAGGCTCGATTATCATTGCCGCTGCGATCATGACACGCTGCCGCATACCGCCTGACAGTTCATGAGGATAGCTTTCATATATTGCTTCCACATTATCAAGTTCCACATCTCTTAAAGCTTTTAATGCTCTTTCTTTTCTCTCTTCTTTATCAAGTGTTGTGTGTATCCGTAAGGATTCTTCAACAAGCCAGCCTATCTTTCTTAATGGATTAAGTGAATTAAGAGGCTCCTGGAAGATCATGCTGATCTCATTGCCCTGAAGCTTGCGAAGCACTCTTCTTTCCACATTAAGGAGATTGATACCTTCAAATTCAATCTCACCGGATTTTTCCATGTCATGACGGCTGAGTAGCCCGGCGATTGAAAGGGCCGTCATGGTCTTTCCGCTTCCGGATTCACCCACAATACCAAGTATATCGCCCCGGTCCATATACAGATCCACGTCTTTTACAAGAGTATCCGTGGTGGTTTTTTCATGAACTTTAATGCAAAGATCAGTTACTTTAAGCATAAACACCTACTTTGACTTAAGCCAAAACTACTTAAGATCCGAAACTGCGTCAGCAAGTAATGAAAAGCCGAGAATCATCATGACAATAATAAGTCCCGGGAATAACGCAATGGAAGGATTGGTAAAAATATAGGTCTGCGCTTCACTAAGCATTCGACCTAAGCTTGGCATGGGAGGCTGTACACCCATACCGAGATAGCTCATTCCGGCTTCCGCAAGCACCGCGTTATTAAAACCGATAAGCACGGTGGACAAGAGCACCTTTTTAAGATTCGGGATAATATGTATAAATATGATCCTTAAGTCCGATGCTCCGAAAAGCTTAACGGAATAGATATAATCAAGGGAACGTATCTTTAATACTTCGCCTCTGATGATCCTTGCAAAAGAAGGTATAAAAGCTATACCGAGCGCAAGGATCAGTGTGTTTCTTCCGCCTCCAAGCAGGCTTATGATGAGAAGGCATAAAAGTATGGAGGGGAAAGCAAGAACAGCATCGGTAATCCTCATAAGGATCTCATCAAGAATTCCTCCGTAATAGCCTGTTATGGTACCAAGGATGGTGCCGAAAAAGCTGCCTATCAATACAACGGCTCCCGCTACTATCAGAGTTTCTTTTACTCCCACAAGGATTCTTGAAAACACGTCCCGTCCGAACTGATCGCAACCCATGATATGTTTAAAAGAAGCACCCGTAAGCTTAAGTTCAGAGCTCATTTCCATGGGGTCATAGGGAGTCTTGATTATTCCCAGTAAAAGCATGATAAAAATAATGCCCGTGAGAGTTATGCCCAATATTAACTTTATACGTTTATTTTTGTTAACTTCCATAATATTTTAAACTCTGATCCTCGGGTCTAATACTCTGTAGAAAAGATCAACAAGCAGATTACTGAAAACCACGAAAAATGCAAGGAATAATATGATCGCTTCGCATACGGGATAATCACGGCCGGAAATAGATGTAAGAAGAAGCCTTCCGAGGCCCGGCACGCTGAATACCTGCTCAACAATTATGGATCCTGCAATGATATCCGCAAATGTCATGGAAAGAAATGTAATTACAGGTACCATGGCATTTTTCAGTACATGTTTATAGAAAACCGCTTTGGTACGGTTGCCTCTCGAATATGCAGTTCTGACATAATCCTTTTTTGCTTCCTGAAGGCAGGTGTCCTTAAGAAGCTTTACCACCATGGAGATTTTGGGAAGGGCAATGGCGATTGCCGGGAAGATCAGATAAGAAATACATTTAAACATATTGATCTTATATGATACAAAGGCACCGGGGGTAAATATGCGAAGAATAACACCAAAAATCAGTGTGATAAGGATTCCTGAAAAGAAAGAAGGAACCGCCATTATAAATTGATTAAGGGAATTTATCACAACATCAAGCTTTGTATCGCTTTTTCTTGCGGCATAAATCCCTAAAGGGAATGAAACAAGAACAGTAATTAATATAGCGATAAAAGAAAGCATTAATGTAATAACAAGCTTATCCGAAATAAGGCTTGTTACCGACTGATTATAACTGTAGGACATACCGAAGTCCCAGCGAAAAATACCCTTAATCCATTCAAAATAACGGGTAAGTAAAGGTCTGTCGAGACCGAGTTCATGGGTGAGACGCGCGATCTTTTCCGGAGTCGCCTCGGTTCCCAGTCTGGAAATGGCAGGATTTCCCGGAATAAGCTGGAAAGAAATAAAAACGAGAGCGGAAACCGCCATAAGAGTTATTATCATTGTAACAAGCTTTCTTATAACGTATTTCACGCTCTCTCCTTTCTTATTCAGCTAATTTAAGTTTAGCAATATCCATTACGTAAATAGGATAAAATTCATATCCCGTATACTTCTTGTTAAGTGCTACAAATTCAGCTAAATCCTGTAAATATACATTAGCAGATTCTTTTGTAAGAATCCATTCACATTCTTTATAATGCTCTGTCTGCTCATCAATATCGGTTGCAGAGATTGCTGCGGCAAATTCCGCATCGTAGGCATCGCTTGCGAAATTCACAAAGTTCTTTGAAGAATCGGATGTGAAACGCTCAAGCATTGCTCTTGCAGTCATGGTAGAAGCATCTACACCGACAACTGTTGCTGCGAAATCACGGCCGGCATATACATCCGAAAGCCATGAATCCCATTCAACAAGCTCGATCTTAGCATCAACATTGATCTTCTTTAACTGCTCAACGATAACCTGCGCGGTATCGATATGGGGCTGATAGTTGGAAGGTACTTTAATTGCAAAAGAAAATCCATCGGGGTAACCTGCTTCAGTTAAAAGTTCTTTTGCCTTATCAAGATCAACTTCATAGTAGTCCTTGGTCTCATCGATATAGTACTTACCGAAAGCAGGGAACATGGAAGAACCGATCTCGGTACCCTTGCCGTCAAAAGCAAGATCGATGATCTCCTTGGGATCGACAGCGTAGCTTAAAGCCTGACGTACTCTTACATCATTGAAGGGTTCAACATTGTTGTTTAAATAAAGAGCCTGAACCAGGTTCATGGTTCCTTCAAGAATGTTGAAGTCAGAATTTGCAAGCTGTGCAACCTGAGTTGAAGAGATTCTTGCATATAAATCTACGGAACCTCCAAGTAAATTCATTACTACGGAATCTGCATCGGCAACGATCTTAAGAGTTACGTTTTTGATGTTTGCTTTTTCACCGTAATAATCGTCAAAAGCTTCAAGAATAATATTCTCCTGGGGAGTTCTTGAAACATATTTGTAAGGACCGGTACCGATGGGATTTGTAGCAGCATCGGTATTACCTGCAGGAATAATGGCCATTGTCATGTATTCAAGGAAATCAGGGTCCTTTACATTTAATTCGATCACAATATTTTCGCCATCGGCATAGTAATTTTTGATATTAGAAAATGCCGATATGTTCGCGTCGCCCGCGGAAGTATCGGCATTTTTTTCGATGCAGTATAAAACATCCTCAGCCGTTACAGCGGAACCGTCATGGAACTTAACTCCTTTCCTTAAATGGAACGTGTAAGTAAGTCCATCCTCTGATATTGTGTAGCTGTCTGCCACGGCGGGATTTAAATCACCATTTTTGTCAGGCTTAACCAAGCCTTCAAAGATATTAAAAAGAATTTCTTTGGTTCCTGCCGCCACTGCGTAGTGGGGGTCAAGACTTTCCTCAAGATCCTGAGGAATTCCAATGGTAATTTGGGAAGAATCATCCGCCTTATCGCCTCCGCATCCGCAGAGTGCAACAGTCAATGTGGCCGACAACAAGAGAAGGGATAATCCCTTTTTGAATAAATTCATCTTGTGTCTCCTTTTCTTCCGGGCTGTGCCCTAAATTAACAATGAAAATATAGTATATTTACACATCAAAGTCAATGGAATTTGACAAAAAAATCACGATGATTTTCACCATCGTGATTTAATACCGAAAATAAAGGAATATAATAAATCGCTTTGCGATTTATTATCATGTATAATAAATCGCTTTGCGATTTATTATCGATCGAACCAATATTTCCTTCGGAATTATTGGTTCTTACTTGTCCAATACATTTCTAAGTTCATCAAGGAAGCTGTTAACATCCTTAAACTCTCTGTATACGGAAGCAAAACGCACATAGGCTACAGCATCCACTTCTTTTAACTTATCCATGATAAGTTCACCGATGACTCTTGATTCAATTTCTTTTTCTTCCATGGAAAAGATCTTTGTTTCAACATCATCAACGATCTGATTGATCTTATCGGCACTTATGGGACGCTTATGGCAGGCACGTAAAATGCCGCCCTGAAGCTTGGTTCTGTCATACGTTTCTCTGTTCTTATCTTTTTTAATGATAATAAGAGGAATGGTTTCAACCTTTTCATAGGTTGTAAATCTCTTGCCACACTCATCACAAACTCTTCTTCTTCTGATGGAGTTGTTGTCTTCAGCAGGTCTTGAATCAATTACTCTTGTGTCTTCATGACCACAAAACGGACATTTCATAGCCTTCTCCTTTTCTGTAACCCTCAATGGCTGTTAATCAGTACTTATGTACCTATTTCATTATATTGTCAAAAAATTGTTATGTCAATGAGTTATGGAAACCAAATTTCAATATTTAGTTATATTTTGCCGCTGTTTTCAAAATTTAGTGGCAATAAAAAACCCGCCGGTTAAACCGACGGGCTGTCATGTCTAAATTATTTTCTTAAGAAAGAAGGAACTACAAGAGTCTGTGAATCAACATTACTCTTTATTTCCTTGGGATTCTGAAGTCCCATTGTGGGAACAGGGATATCAAGTGCGGGAGTAACTCCTACGGTTGTTTCTGTCTTAGCAACACCGGGTGTAGGAATTCCCTTCAAGCGGGCATCAATGAGGCTTGCAACTCTTGCTCTCTCGCTGTTACCCTGTAAGCCCGTAGCAATAACGGTAATCTTACATGTTTCCTGTTCAGCTTTTGTATAAAGAGCACCGAAGATAACATTAACATCATCGCCGGTAAGATCACGAACATAATCTGTTGCATCGGATACATCAGCAAGAGTAATGTCACCGGAAATGTTGATGATAACATTGGTGGCACCGTTAATGGTGGTTTCAAGTAAGGGGCTGTCAACAGCCATCTTAACTGCATCAAGAGCCTTTTCATCGCCCTTACCGACACCGATACCGATGTGAGCAACGCCCTTGCCCTTCATGACTGTCTGTACGTCAGCAAAGTCAAGGTTAATAAGTGCAGGCGCATTAATAAGATCTGTAATACCTGATACAGCCTGCTGCAATACTTCATCAGCCTTCTTTAAAGCATCGGGGAATGAAGTACGTTTATCAATAATATCTAACAATTTATCATTGGGAATAACGATCAATGTATCAACGTTTTCTTTGATCTTATCGATACCGCCGATGGCATTGACCATTCTCTGTTTTGCTTCAAATCTGAAAGGCTTGGTTACAACACCTACAGTAAGGATACCCATATCCTTGGCAATCTTACTGATCACGGGAGCCGCACCTGTACCGGTTCCGCCGCCCATACCACAGGTAATAAATACCATGTCTGCACCGCGAATAGCAGCCTGAAGTTCTTCAGAGCTTTCTTCTGCGGCCTTTTCGCCGATTTCGGGCTTTGCACCCGCACCAAGTCCTTTGGTTAATTTTTCGCCTATCTGAATAAGCTTAGGAGCCTTGCATAACTGGAGAGCCTGCTTATCGGTATTAACTCCGATAAAATCAACCCCTGAAATATTCTCCTCAACCATTCTATTTACAGCATTGTTTCCTGCACCACCAACACCTACTACTATGATCTTAGCTGCGGAATCTGCCTCGTTACTAATAATCTCCAGCAAGGTATTTCCTCCTTCACCTATTAAAAACTACACTCTCTATAATATAATCATTTTTTTATTTGCGCAACAACAAATCTTTAACATTTTACGAGATTTTTGAATTTGTCACCGCGCTCTTCGAAATTCTTAAAATAGCCATAGCTGGCCGCAGCGGGGCTAAGCAAAACCGCGCCTCCCTTTCCGGTAATCTCTTTTGCAAAAGAAACTGCTTCGTTTAAATCCTTCTTTAAATAAGCCTTGGGAGCTCCCGGAAATTTAAGGGCTTTTTTATACATTTCATAGAATCTTTCACCGGATTCATACATGCAGATAATATTTTTTAGCTTCGATTTCTTAAGATAAGAAACAAGTTCGGTATAATCTATATTTCTTTCCATTCCACCGATCAGAATGGTCTCGGAATTTTCCACGCTTTCACAGGCACTGATGGCACTCTTGACAGTTGTGGAAATGGAATCATCATAGAAATCAACGCCGTTAAAGCATCCTGCATACTCAAGTCTGTGAGGAAGGGGATTAAATCTTGAAAGAGTACCAAGAAAGCTTTCAAGGGTTACGCCAAATACCCCGGCCATACTGTACACAAAGGCTGCATTAAGAAGATTATGTTCTCCCTTAAGATTCTTATTTATCTCATTTAAGCTTTTTATGGGAAGAATGCTTTTATCTACATGAACCGTATTTACTTTAAATTCACCGAATTCATCCGTCACTTCTTTTGTGGTAAGGAAAAGATCGGTCTCCTTTTGATATAAAGGAAGGTTAAGCTTCGATTTTGCATATCTTTCCCTTGTGCCGTAGTGATCGAGATGGTCTTCGTAAATATTTAAGATCATAGAATATTTCGGTGATGTTACGGCATATTCAAGCTGATGGCAGGAAAGCTCCAATACAATCAGCGTATCATCATCTATTTCTTTCCAGATATCAAAAACAGGAATTCCGATATTCCCTGCAAAAAGAACCTTTAAACCGAAATCCTTGAGGGTCTCATAAAGAAGGGTTGATGTGGTACTCTTTCCCTTGGTTCCGGTGATACCGATAATTCTATCCCTGTATCGTTCAATAAAAAGTTCTGTTTCCGATGTAAAGAAAGCCTTATATTCTTTAAGTTCCTTGGGCATTACTATGCCCGGAGTCTTAAATATAATGTCATAATCATCGATTACGGAAAGATAATCATCACCGGTATGAAGTGTTACATCTTCGGGAAGATCTTCAATATTCTTCATATCGGAAACCGCAAGTGCTAAGTATCCGCCCGCTTCTCTTAAAAGATCAAAGCTTGCACGTCCCTCTCGTCCGAAACCGAGGATCAATACTTTTTTGTTTTTTACAAAGCTTCTCAAAAAATCAATCATTCAGCCACCACATGCTATTTATCTTTCTTTGGTTCAAGAGATACTCTTTTTGTATTTTCATCATAGTCTTCCATCCTGAGTACACCCGCTTTTCCCTGAAGATTAGCAAGGATTCCCGGAAGATTCATGATCTTTATGTCTATATTTTCATCATTACCGAGGCTTGCGACTATATCACCGATATAAAGTGATATGTCACCATTCTTGGCAAAATAAAGTTTATCTGCCAATACCCCGTATTTTTCCATAAGTTTTGTAATATTTAATACATTATTAAAAAGCTCGGGATCCTCTGCCGGCAACATTTCATGCATCACCACATAATCAAATTTTACTCCTATAACCTCTGGAATTCCAAGGGTTTTTACGTGAGATGCTTCACATACTATCCCATCCTTGTCAAAATAGATGTACTGACCAAGGAATTCTATATATCCTGCCAGGATCTTCTCGTAAACAGTGATACGTACAGTGTCAGGTGATACCACCTTTACATCCATTGTTTCGACGAAAGGGATGTTTTCAACTTCTTTATTTTTATAGATATATGAAAGATAAAGAGAGTTTCCTTTAAGTCCCTCTCCTATCACCAGATCCTTTATTTCATCATCGGTGTAGTGGATGTTTCCCTCCACCAGCACATTTTTAACGGTATAATTGTGCTTTACATATTCAAATATACCGAATAGCGCTCCTGAAATCACCAAAAGAATCACAAGGAACACTATAAAACCCTTTAATTTACTCCGTTTCCTCATCTATTGTCTCCTGATAATTTACATTGGGAGTCGCGAAATCAATATTACTTGCCACATTCATGACGATACCGATTTCCGCCAACAGGAAAATAACCGACGATCCGCCATAGCTTATAAACGGTAAAGAAATACCCGTATTGGGAATGGTATTTGTTACAACTGCCACATTAAGCACAACCTGAATCGCAATATGAGCAAAAACACCGCATACAAGTAAGCTTCCGAAAAGATCGGTCGTGTAATAAACAATGTCTCTGAGTCTGAAAAGTAGTAGCACAAACATGAATATAACCGCAAGGCCGCCGAATAATCCAAGTTCCTCGCAGATAATCGCAAAGATCATATCGTTCTGCGCATATGGTAAGAAGCCCAGCTTCTGCATGCTCTTTCCAAGTCCTTTACCGAAGATTCCGCCGGATCCGATACTGTAAAGAGACTGTAATACCTGGAAGCCTTTACCATCTGCATAAGCCTCGGGATTAAGCCATGCAAGTATTCTTTCTCCTCTGAATCCCCATATGGAAGAACCGATGCCCTTTGCTATCATGATAACACCAAGAACACCCACTATCGCTACTCCGATCAAAAGCATATAGGCATAGATATTCTTTTTAGATGCAATAACAAGAAGCACGTAGGCAATACCGAATACGATGATTGCGGAGCTTAAGTTGGTAGTAATAAAAAGAAGCATTAAAAATAAAATGCCCGCCGGTCCCAGGATAAATGCGGTGCCTCTCAATGACTGTCTTTCTTTCATGGTCATCTTGGAAAGAAGGGCCGCCGAATAGATAATAATGGCGATCTTCACTATTTCGGCAGGCTGAATGGAGAATCCGAAAAGAAAGATCCAGCGTCTTGCGCCATTAATCGTCTCTCCTTCCGCACCACCGAGAGGTGTAAGCACCAATGGCACAATGATAAAGGAAGCAAGAAGAATGAAAGGTGCGAACTTTTTATAGTATTTATATGGGAAAAGATATGCCAAAAGCATGACAAAAAGACCCACTATGATGCTTCGGAGCTGAGCCTTAAAAAAGGCAAAATCGTCGCCGCTTGATACGGAAGCAACATATGAGCTTGTGGAATAAACCATTACAAGCCCGAAGCCTAAAAGAAACAGCACTATAAAAAGAAGGGTAAAATCAAAATATTTTTTTCTTTTTAATGTCGCAGTATTTTCCATGAATCATCCTACACAATAATAAAGTATAAAACAAAGGCACAAAGTACCATGGTCACTGCTGTAAATACGGCAACAACCTTGGCTTCCGTCCATCCTCCAAGTTCGAAATGATGGTGAATGGGTGCCATACGAAAGATTCTTTTTCCGTGAGTTAATTTAAAATATCCGACCTGAAGCATTACGGATAAAACTTCAACAAAATAGATGAGCGCAAATATGGGAAGGTAAAATTCGAGACCGAGCATGATGGAAAGTCCGGAAACCAGACCGCCTAAAGCAAGGGAACCGGTATCACCCATAAATACAAGAGCTTTGTTTACATTAAACATTAAGAAGCCTAAAAGCGCACCGAAAAATACTACCGGAACAACTATAAGCATGGATTTTGAAACACCGGCAACAATTGCTAAGAAGAGACACATTGTCGCAGTAACACTGGTTTCGAGGCCGTCAACACCGTCAGTAAAATTGGATCCGTTAACTGTACCCACAATAATAAAAATAATTACAGGCACAAACCAGAGCTTATTAAAAAATACTCCGTTTCCGGTAAACGGTATCAATGTTGCAAAAGGAAATCCCCAATTATATAAGTACAGAGCAAAAGCGCCTGCAACTATAATCTGAAGAAGCATCTTCTGCCATGCTCTGAGTCCCAAAGATCTCTTTAAAACTACTTTAATAAAATCGTCGATAAAGCCTATAAGAGCAAAACCCAAAGTCAAAAAGATTACAGGAAGACTGCGAGCTAAAAATTCAGGATTAATTGAAGCAGTTACAATCGCCAATGGAGTATTGTAAACAATGCTATAGATTAAGGGAGCAACGAAAAAGCTCAAAATTGCACTTATTAAAAATATAAAGCCTCCCATGGTGGGGGTTCCCGTTTTCTTTAAATGGGATTCGGGGCCGTCTTCACGCTCCGTCTGTCCTGCCTTAATCTTACGTAAAACAGGAATTATAATGGGTCCTAAGATAAGGCTTATTACAAAAGAAATAATAAATAAAAGTATGATTGCTTTAGTCATTATTGGAATCTCCGTTGTTTTCGTTTTCGCCTTCGCCGTTTTCTTCGGAATCAGCATCAGGATCTTCTTTTTCCGTACGATTGGTAAGTATGGAAAGCTCTCTTTCTTCAAGAGCAGCTATATCCTGTTCCGTCAGATCTTCAGTCATGGGAATATTCAGATAAGGAAGGACGTCAGTAAGTATTTCATGGGAAATGATCGTTGCATATTTGGCATCTTCCTGAACAGCCACGTTAGGTCTGTCAACAACCACGTAACAGATGATCTCGGGATCATCCGCCGGCGCATGACACATGAATGATACAACATATTCTCCGTTTCCTCTCGGTACGGTTTCGGCAGTACCGGTCTTACCGCCCACTGCATATCCTGCAGGCTTGGCTCTCCAGCCTGTACCCTCCGTCACCACCGCATTACAGTATTCACGGATCTTGGCGGAAGTGGTCTCCGATACAACCTGTTTAACCACTCTCGGCTCAATATTCTTTACAACCGAACCACCGGAAGTAAGAATCCTGTTTACTACATGGGGCTCATAATAATAACCGCCGTTAACAAGAGCAGCATAACCCGTGATCATCTGTATCATGGTTACGTTAAAGCCCTGACCGAAGCTTGCAGTGGCAAGTTCGGTTTCATGAAGTGTATTTTCATTGAACACGACGCTGTCGGTTCTTGTTTCACCTGTAAGATCTATATTGGTCCTGAGGCCAAAGTTAAATACTTCCTGGTATTTTAAGAAATTCTCCGCTCCGATCTGTCTGCTCATATACATAAGAGCAACGTTACAGGACTGAGCCACGGCTCCCTTTATATCAAGCCAGCCGTCACCTGCTCTGTTATGACAGTAGATTTCATGACCGCCGATAGTGAGATATCCGTTACACTGATATCCTTCGTTGCCTTTAATGGTACCGGTTTCAAGCCCCATCGCAACGGTAAAAGGCTTCATAACGGAACCGGGTTCATAGGTATCCTGAATGCAGAAATTCTTCCATAGGGCATCATAGGCATCCTTAAGAGTGCCGTCATCCTTCATGGTATTAATTTCTTCTTCCGAATAATACTCACTTATATCAGTTGGATCATTAAGATCAAAATCGGGATAACTTTCCATTGCAAGGATTTCTCCGGTTTTTGCATTCATGATGATGCAGCCCACATTGTTGGCTCCGAATCCTTCACGTACATTATCCTTATATTCAAACATAAAATCTTTTAAATGTTTCTTAACCATCAAAGAAATGTTGGAATCAATGGTGGTAACAAGCTTATATCCGTCTGTAGCCGGGATCGTCGTGATCTCCTGAGTGGAATTATCTCCTAAGAAACCATATTTACGGCCGTTTACACCGGTTAAAAGGTCATTGTAATATTCTTCAAGGCCATAGGATGCGGTACCGTTATTAAGGGAAAAACCTATGGTATCGCAGGCGAGAGTATTCTGAGGATAGAATCTTACATAATATTTTTCAAACCATACGGAATTAACATTTTTATCATAAAGAGTATCGTTATCTTCTTCATTTTCAGGCTTTGTGGTATACATTAAAAACCTGGACATCTCTTCAAAGGATACGCCCTTTTTTACCTGATAATACTGGGATTTCGGAGTGTCTTTAATATATTCACGTATCTTTTCAGTATCAACGCCGAACACATTCTTTAAGGCAGCAAGGGTATGCTCCGTTCCGTCTGTATTTCCTTCATTTTCATCATGCAAAAGAAGGTTCTTGACATCAAGGATAACATTATAGCTTTCCTTACTGGTGGCAAGCACGGTTCCGTTTCTATCTATGATCTCACCGCGTTTTGCATTAATGACCTGGGAATCATAGGCCTGCTGAGAGAGAATCTTATGCTGATAATCGTTGTTATTTTCTTTTGTTATATATATAAGTCGGGCGCTTAAACCAACAAAAGCCAGGAGCACGATCAAAAATACAACTCCCAGCCTGTTAGATACAATCTTTGCCTGACTTCTTACCGTCAGTTTTCTTCTTCTTTTTTCTTTTGCCAAAACAAATGCCTCGCCTAATTCGACAAATTGTTAAGCTGTCTTACGTAATCGCTAGTCTCTCTTTCATAGGTAACAATCTGTGATTCATCAGCATAAACCATGTCGAGTTCTTCGATTGCAATTCTTCTGATTTCATCAAAATCAACTGCATTTATCATTTTACTATACTCATCATCATTTGCAAGTGTCAAATTGTTGAGCTCCTGCTCAAGACGGGAATTGTCCTTAACAAGATTTGTGATGTCTGCCTGTAATTTAAGATAAGAAATCATGCCATATGCGGTAACAACAATTGCAGCCGCAAGGAAAAGAACGTATAAGAATCCCATGTTCATCTTGCGGGCTCTTTTGGCTTCAGCCTTAACCTCTCTTAAAGGTGAACCGGTGGGACGACCGTCGATCGCTCTCTTAACGTCCATATTTCTTACCGTATTTCCATATACGTAAGTTCTGTTCAATTGTCTTCCCTGACTTAAATTTGCCATTTTTATTTCCTTTCAAACACGCGAAGTTTCGCGCTTTTTGATCTTGAGTTCTCATTTAATTCTTCTTCTGAAGGAAGAATCGGTTTTTTATTTACCTGAAATCCTTTTGACACGTTGCCGCATACACAAACAGGAAAGTTTTTGGGGCAAACGCAAGGATCTTCATTTTTCTTAAATATTGTTTTTACTATCCTGTCTTCCAATGAATGGAAGGTGATGATCGCTATTCTTCCGCCGGGGTTAAGAAAATCTATCATTTCATCGAGAGAATCTCTTAACACGTCGAGTTCGTGGTTACATTCGATTCTGATAGCCTGGAAGGTTCTTTTTGAAGGATGTCCTCCCGTAGCACGCATCTTCATGGGGATGGCGGCTTTTATGATTTCATTTAATTCAAAGGTTGTTTCGATGGGCTTCTCAGCTCTAGCATTGACTATGTGCTTCGCAATGTTCTGAGCGAATTTATCTTCACCGTAATCTCTTATAATCCTTGATAATTCAGCAAGCGAATAGGTATTGACTATGTCTTTGGCAGTAAGTTTCTCACGATTATCCATTCTCATATCAAGATCGGTGTCGTATTTATAAGAAAAACCTCGTTCAACCGTGTCTAACTGATAGGAAGAAACTCCCAGGTCAAGAAGTATTCCGTCAAGGCCCTTAACGCCTTTTTCTTTTAAAACAGAAATCGCATCTTTGTAATTGCATCTGATGATCTCAACTCGGTCTTTGAAAGGTTCAAGTCTCTCGGATGCAAATTTGATGGCATCCTCATCCTGATCAACGCCGTACAAAAATCCGCCGTCCGTCAAACGCTTTGCAATTTCCGAAGAATGTCCGGCTCCACCGAGAGTTCCGTCTAAGTAGATGCCGTCAGGCTTTATATTCAATCCATCTATGGTTTCATTCAGCATTACCGAGAAATGCTTAAATTCCATTCTTTATCTCCTATATTCCAAGGTCTGCCATCTTTTCAGCTATTTCATCCATATCGGAGGCATCCGACATGTCGTTCCAGCGATCCTTGCTCCAGATTTCAATGCGGCTTGCAACGCCTATAAGCACCACATCTTTTTCAAGTTCTGCGAAGCTTCTTAATACCTGAGGCAAAAGAATACGTCCCTGCTTATCAACTTCCACCAATGCCGCACCTGCAAGCATAAATCTTGCAAAGGCTCGCGCATCTCTGTTGGTCAAGGGAAGCTTTTTAAGCTTTTCTTCAAGAGCGGTCCATTCGGTGTTGTCATATGCAAATAAGCAGCCGTCCAATCCCTTTGTGACAACGAAGCTGTTGCCCAATTCCTCACGGAATTTAGAAGGAATGATAAGTCTGCCCTTTTCATCGATTGTGTGATTGTACTCTCCCATGAACATACTTATCACCACCTTAGGGTCTGCCTTGTGATTTACCACTTTCTACCACATAAGCACCACTCTCTACCACTTTTAACCACATTTTATACCATTTTTCGGTATTTTGCAAGGGGTTTAACGCAAAAAAACCTTGAAAAATCAAGGTTTTTTGAGGGTGGAGGGATTTTTATATGATTTCTAAAAAAACAGCAACAATATTTAGTATGATTTTAAAATCTGATGGCAGATTTTGTTTTTTAAAACATAAAAAAAGAGCAGATTTTTTAAAAAACCTGCTCTTTGATCGCTAATTCAGGGGCTCTGGTTTTATTTTTTATACATTAAATCTGAAAAGAATAACATCGCCGTCTTTAACGACATATTCTTTTCCTTCCATACGGACTAAGCCTTTCTCTCTTGCTGCTGCAAGTGAACCGTTGGCCATTAAGTCATCAAAGCTTACTACTTCGGCTTTAATAAAGCCTCGTTCAAAATCGGTATGAATCTTACCGGCTGCCTGAGGTGCCTTGGTACCGATCTTAATGGTCCATGCACGACATTCATCCTCTCCTGCAGTTAAGAAACTCATAAGTCCCAGGATTCTGTAGCTTGCAGCAATAAGCTTATCGAGTCCGGATTCTTTGATGCCAAGTTCATCAAGGAACATCTGCTTCTCTTCATCATCCATTTCCGCTATTTCCTGCTCGATTTCCGCGGAAATAACAAATACTTCCGATCCTTCCGTCTTTGCATATTCTCTTACGCGCTTTACATAGTCATTGCTTGCGCCGTCATCCTGGCAATCTTCTTCAGAAACGTTGGCTGCAAAAATAACGGGCTTTGCGGTAAGAAGATTGTATGTGCGGAACCATTCTTTTTCATCTTCATCATCGGAAAGTTCAAAGGTCTTCGCAAGCTTTCCTGCTTCAAGATGAGCCTTCACGCTCTGGCAAAGCTTCAATTCCTTGGCTGCAGATTTGTCGTTGTTGGCAGCGCGCTGAACTTTGGAAATTCTTCGCTCCAATATTTCGATATCGGAAAAGATCAATTCAAGATTGATGGTCTCAATATCTCTGATGGGGTCAATGCTTCCGTCAACATGAATAATATTTGCATTATCGAAACATCTTACAACATGTACAATCGCATCTACTTCACGGATGTTTGCAAGGAACTGGTTTCCTAAACCTTCACCCTTTGAAGCACCTTTAACAAGACCTGCGATGTCAACAAATTCGATTGTGGCATGTGTTTCTTTTTTCGTATTATAAAGCTTACCAAGCGCTTCTATTCTTTTATCCGGCACGGGCACGATTCCGATGTTGGGATCTATTGTTGCGAAAGGATAGTTGGCGGCAAGGGCTCCTGCTTTTGTGAGCGAATTGAAAAGTGTACTCTTGCCGACGTTAGGTAAACCTACGATTCCTAATTTCATTTTCTATATATCTCCTTCTAAAAGTATTGATTATACTGTGTTTTCAATATAAGTGACTCAATGGTCACAGCTTTTCTATATTACCACATTTCTTTTTATTTCTCTACCCTGAATAAAATAAGGCCGGTACAAATCCGAGTGTTACCAGAAGTACCGGTCTATGTGAAGCTTTATTTAGTTTTGTTGGCAATTTCTGCCATTAGTGGCCCATTTCGGTGGACCAGGAACCCCGTCCCCTTAGTCCATTTCCAGCAAGCCACGACACCCTTCAGCAATCTGTTTATACACGCCTTCAAAATCTCCTGTATACCAGGGATCCGCGATGTCTTCGTCCTTACCTGCAAAGTGCATCAGTTTATAAACCTTATTTTCCGTATCCGCTCCGATAATGCGCTTAATAATTGTAATATTCCTATCTTCCATGCCAATAATATAATCAAACCTTTTATAATCATCCTTGGTCATGGTACGAGCTCTTTTTTCAGCACAGCTTATCCCATGCTTGGATAATTCCCGCACCGCAGGAGGATACACTGGATTTCCGCATTCTTCATAGCTTGTTGCCGCTGATTCTATATAAAAATTATCCTGAAGACCTTCTTTTTTCACAAGGTCTTTCATAACAAATTCTGCCATAGGCGAACGACAGATGTTGCCCAGGCAGACAAATAAAACTTTTATCATTGTTTTTTCTCCAAAAAACTGCATCAAATTGCTCCGGTATGCGCCGGTTTGCCAAGAGAGGGGGTGCACCCTTAGGAAGATTAACTTCTGATATATCTTACTATTGCCTTATCCCATGTTTTATACCTGCTTACGGCATATATAGAGAAGATGATTTGTGTTGCCCAACAGTTCTCTCTTTTCGGAAAAAGCGAGATACCACTTAGCAAAGGCTTCAAATTCCTTATCGGTCATAGAAAAGTCGGGACGCATTTCAATGGGTTCCATCAATCCGTCCACACCTGCTGTTGTTATCCATTCGACAGGCTTCTCACGGAAAAGTTCCTCAAACTCTGTAACGTCATATCCTGTAAACAGCTGCTCTTTGAAATGCCTTACCTGATAATCCTTTGTAAAGTTCTCTTCTTGTCCTTCAGCCCAATTTCCATAAAAATAGTTTGCATACATAATCGCAAACACAGATATGAAGGCAAACATAATTACTCCAGTGGGTTTCGTGACTCGAATTGCCTCGTCAATTGCGCAGTTAACTTCGCATGATTCATACAAATGATACATTGGACCGAAGAACAGAGTTACATCAAATGAGTTATCCGGAAAACGATGCAAATCCGTTGCATCTCCTTGAAATGATTTAAGGTTCGTGATCCCTTTGCTGTTTTCTCTAAGCACTTCAAGATTGTTCTCAACAAGTTCGACAGCCGTCACGTCCATGCCTTCTTTCGCAAGTGCAATGGAGTATCTTCCTGTTCCGGCACCAACCTCAAGGATTTTTGAATGCTTGGTTGCATAGCGATGAATATACGTCATCGTAGTAGAGTATTCCAACTGCCCGTGACGCGTTCTTGTAGTCCGCCCATCTTCGTCATACTGTTCATAAAAACCGCTTACTATTTCTTTTCTGGTACTCATATATATTTCCTCACAAATAACGGGGTGCATAATCGTAAACTGAATTATATTCCGAAATAACTTGCTATCGCATCATCTCGACAAGCTGGAATTTATATTATTCTATTATTCCACTCCCCCAAAAGCATGCTACTAAAATTATGCAGATAACAGAGGGAATGAAGATAAGCAGTCTGTTTTTCTTATTTCCAAATTGAATATATCCATAACCTAAGATGTTTGCTATTATTAGCGGAATCATTCCAATAGTAAGTAGCCAACCTCCTCTTTCCCATCTTTCCATCGAAAACATTACATTTGGTGCATCAACTATAGTGCTTCCGAAAAGAAACAAATAAATGCTATAAGTAAGGCATAGGCAGCCAATCACATTTAACAAAATTAACAGCCAAGATAATGCGTTTTTCATATTTATAATCCTTTCAAATGTCGATTTATGCGACTGTCATCTCTTCACGAAAGATTACAGAGACATGAGTAATTTTGTTTTCGGGATCTGGGTATTCCTTCTCGAAATGCATACCTATAGATTCTGCAGTCTTATAAGAACCGACATTTGTATATTTGCAATATGAATAGAGTGCAGGGTAATCCGTGTTTGCAAATGCCCAGTCTCGTACAGCAGTTGCTGCTTCCTTAGCATAACCATTTCGCTGATGATCTGCGCGGATATGATAACCAATCTCAGGGAGCATCTTCCCCTCAATATTCTGAAGTGTCAATCCACAGTCACCTATCATCTCTCCTGTATCTTTCAAACATACCGCCCATAGCCCAAAACCATTCTCTTGATATCGGTTCATATTTCTTTCAATCCAATCATTGACTCTTTTCTCGTCAAAGGTATATGGATAATGCTGCATGATGTCACTATCGGCAAGGACTTTGTATAGTGCCTCAAAATCATCAGTATTCATTTCCCTAAGAAACAATCTCTCTGTTTCCAAAATAATTTTTTGTTCCATATTATGCCCCTCCTATTGTTGCTAAAAGATTCGACAAATGCCGATTTGTCAGTTTTACTGAAATATATTCCGATTTTCCTTACTATAGCTCACTTCTTTTTCTTCGGGGCAGGTAACTCTGCATGCATCGCCCTGTATGTTATATCATCCAGCTCTGAGAGCTGTTCTAAAATAAAAACCAAATAATCTTTACTCGATGCCATCTTTTATTCCCCTATCACTCCACACATGAGCTTCGACGTACCGCTCTGGGCCGTATTTCCCATCCGGGTTCCAGTCCTGGGGAAGTCCGTACTTTTCAATCACGCCTAATATCTCGTCATATGTATAGAGCTTCTTTCTGTACTCTTTTCCATCATTAACACGGTCACTGAACGTTGGATGAGAATCTCCATAGGTAAAAGAGACTGTGCTCAGATCCAGGTCTGCCGTATCTATCACTATGTGATCGCAGTCTTCAAACCAGCTCTGTAACCATAGGCATTCACCAACCACCAGATAGTGGGGGACTTCGCGTTCAATCTTCCCGCCTTTTTTCCGGAACTCAGTCCTTAGTATCTCTTCGAATCGCCTTCTATCGGCAACGTAACTGTCTTGCCTTTTTGCACACATGCTTTCTGGTTTTTCGGACTTTATGGTCAGAAGCACCTTATTGGCTTCTTCTTCGCTTAGGTCTGACAGATTCCGAAACGGACCTGTTTTCTTATCAAAATAATGGTATAAGAGCATTGTATCTCCACGGAAATTATGAATTTATCGGTCTACATTGTATTCCAAAATAACTTGCTATCGCATCATCTCGACAACCTGGAAGTTATTATTTCTGTTTTCTTTTTACTTCATCCATTTCAGCAATCAGTTCTTCAAGAGGACGATATTCGCCGCCCCACCACTCAAAAACATGCATACCTTCATCTTCACAGATTCCGTAAGTTTCATAGTGATTCCCAGTTTTTTTAAAAGACCTTCCCTGTCCACTGCCTGATAATCAAACGGTAATAATTTACAGAATTCTTTATATGAAACTCCGCAAACCACATTATGTACGCCAAGTGACGCAATAGCGCCGAGACATCTCTCACAGGGTGCACAGCTGGTATAAAGAATTGCTTTTTCCATTATCTCGTCAGAATACTTGTTGGCACATTTATGTACGAGGTTAAACTCTGCATGCCCGAATATATGAT